>Ga0214478_100677_pt1 | contig 19598 bp, 15 predicted proteins | sample M1_20Mar14CPVII9_2_FD_178001 | JGI IMG/M metagenome (GOLD analysis project Ga0214478, IMG submission 178001) | Marine eukaryotic communities from Monterey Bay, California, United States - M1_20Mar14CPVII9sort6BwellD7 | ecosystem: Environmental > Aquatic > Marine > Unclassified | place: USA...
AGGATGGAGGGAGGTATCATGAGAGACTACTTTGACCACAAGCTCACCACTCGAGCTCATTTTGAACGACTTCGTGCACCAGAACTATGGACATACGGGGAGCTGCAATGGGACTACAATAATTGTGAGACTGATGGACCAATCACTGAAATCAGTTATGTTGAAGTATGCGATCCAGCCGTAACAGCAGACTGCAAACCTAAAGTTATCATCTCAGCCGAACGTCTGATGGACAATTCCACTGGACGAGACGAGAACCGCAAGATTGCCATGCTTTTGAATGAGACAGCAGGGGTAATGGATTATATGGTCAATGAGACAAGCTTGGATTGTATTTACGACTCATTGATTGCCAACAACCCAACAGGTCAATCCCCAGGTGAAGCGGAAGGTTATATTGACTATCGAAACAGAACTGGCGTTTTAGACCGCAAGCATCACGTTTCCACAAGACATCTTACCAAGATGGTCAAACAGTTGTCCAGACTCATCACTAAGTACTCCTCCAATGATGTAGAGACTAGTATAGATTGGACTTTATCCCCTGAGGCTCAAGATCTAGTTGAGTTGCTTACTGAACATCGGGAAGAGATTCAAGAAGAACTGGACAACACTCCTGTAGAACAAAACTGGGCTCATCCTCCAAAGACAAACTGGGTTGTATTCCCAAAGGTGAGCTCTTTTGTTTTGTATATATGATCTATCTCTTGACTTCTCGAGGATACCTTAACATCACACTCAACACACACACACTCTCTCTTCTTGTCTCTTTTCTCATAAAGTGTGGACCAAACGCTGAGACTGGAAGAAGAGTATGGGATTACGATTATCAAGATTGGCTTGGGTCTGAAGGATACTCTGGCCTTGTCTATGATATGACGTTTCCAATTAATCCAATCACCGAAAGTGCACTAGGCACAATGGTATAGTATAATTCATAAGTACAGGTAGGAGATTAGCTCATGCTGTGTCTAAATCCATTTGCGTGTAAGTAGGGTTGATAGCGGGTCACTATTGAGCGACGCCCTTGTTGATTCACTCTTCTACTATCTAGTCTAGTTGATGATTAGGTTACTTCTCAATAAGACTTCTTCTCCATGGCTTGCCACCAGGCTGAGCTGTACTGAGTCTTTCGGGGGCAATATATACTTGTGGTTCTTCCTTCATCTTGTTGTGATTGGTATCATCTCTATCAATATCTAAATACTCTTCATCAAAGGCTAGTTGCATGAATGTATTGTATGCCTCCAACAATCTGATCCGTACAGGTTCTGCTTTTTGCATCAATAATATCTGCTGTTCTCGATACAATTTCCGACCATCGTTGGTTTCGATTGGCACAATACTAGCGCCATATTCAGTAGCATCATATGGACTAGCCTCTACATCCAACTTACGAGCAGCTAGAGCTACCTCAAGTATATCTACCATAAGTTGTGAATCAATAAAGGAATTCAACTTTAACCCAATCTTTAATAAATCCATGTGTGCATGAACACAACCCTTTTGCTCTAATCGTAATTGGTCCATCCTTTCTAAACTTGCCCCATGGTGGTTCAATGGTCCGGCTGCGGGCGCGAAGAATCTCAACGCATCAACATGTGTACATCGAATACCCTTTCTCTCCACTGTTTCATTGATAACCTCACGCGATACACGCAATTTTAAGCTGTTTTGATACTTTGCTGATGGCGGTGGATCTGCACCCTGTGGATGGTATTGCATTGCCCACTCGTGTAGTCCGTAGCAATGTAATATTGGTTCACTCTCGAGAGTAGTCTGTAGGATTGACGAGTACCATTGAAATGGAGCTAATGTTTTCAATATCTGTTGTCTTCTTTCGATATCGTCTGGCGGTATTGATAGATGTCTATTGTAAAAGATTGCTGGATTGTATAGTATACCATGCAGTTGTTGTTCTGTATCTTCATCACTATTGTTATTACTTGATTGTTCTTCGATTGGAATTGCTCCTCTCATATGCAACGTACCACCAAGATCATCTAATTTTGCATTCTCGAGTAATATACCACCTAAATTGCGTGATGCTTTCATTGCAGCTGTGTAAATTGTATCTGATGGTGATAATGTTTTAGTGCATAATATCGTTTTATCATCATTCACATTATTGTTATCTAGCAACAATCTTGGATCAGGAGACCATCTACCTAATCTTCTCGGTCCTTTCGCGCCCTAAATAATAAAAAAGATGAGAATATATTAGCTGATACGTCATCACTCCATAATAAATACAATAGTTAACATACCTTTAATCCATAATACTCTATAAGAAAATTATATATAGGATTTACTGGATCTAATGCAGACCAATCATCTTGATACTGTCGATTATTCGTCCTTCTACCACTATTAATTGCATGGTCAAGTGGTGTTAAACCTGGTTGCAATAGTGTTTTAATCTGTTGTGAATGCTTTAATGCCGCAGCTCTCCAAACCTTTTCACTGATGGTTATTAGTTTTGGAGTAATTGATGTTGTTGTTGATATCATGCTCAGTGAGGATGCCGATATGAGGCAACTTAGAAGAATGAGATAAAACTGATAAACAATTCTATACTTTGTTGACATCATCTACTCTTTATACCCTCCAATGGTTGTATCGAAGCATTGATGTTCACTCGTACTCAAGTTTTGTATGAGTGATGAGTGATAGATTGATAGATGAGAGTTGCTTTTTTTTTGAGGTCGAGATTTCGAGATTATAGTATCCTACAACAATCACTCAAATTATAATTATATACCTATCTTTTTACAAACCTCTTGTCTATTATGGCATGTGGGGAACGATTGTATCATATCGATTCAATTGTAGGTGTAGATCAATACTATTCTTTACTTGGTGCTGGTCCTCTATCCTTTTACTCTTGCGTTCCTTTTATGAGAGTGTTGTGAGTGCATACGGCACATTGGACTGAAGAGAGTTTAAGTGATGAGCTAGCTTGCCGTACCAAATCATATGTTTGTTAATAGATGCAGCTAAATAGATGTCCTCTCTTGAATATCATGGTTATTCGCATCCTTTTTCTAGTAGCATCAGCTCCACTTCAATACGCTATTGCTTTTCAGGTAGCAAGTCATCTTCAGACTCTGAATAATGGTAATGGTTGCAATCGTCTGTATGCAACTCCAATAGTTGAGAGTGCCTTTCCATCAGATGATTCAGATTATGAACAAACTAATGGTAGTTGTAGTAGTAAAATACAGCAACAGAATGACATCAAATCAAGAGATACACAACAAAATAACAATAATAGCTACTTTCAACCATCAGAAATATATCCAACACAATCACAAATACGAATAGGGGATAAGATTATAGTTGACCCAATTGATGTAATTGCTGATTATATATCCAATATGTTTGCTGAACAATCATTACAATGGAAGTCTAGTAACAACGAAGGAAATAATCGAGAAGAAGATACTAATAGTAAGACCAACAGTGATGGCGGCTCATCATATGTAATGGAATCATACTCACCAGGATCAGCACTTGATACAATTGCTCAAGCTTCATCAACATTAACACCTCTTTCATATCAAATACGTACAGTTGTTCGAGTTGTACTACCAAGTATCTTAGTTGCAATTATTGCCACGATTGTTTACCCCTCAATGGCTCAATGGTTAATACAGTTACCTTCCTCGACATATGATGGTGTGGATGGTTCAAACGGCTTACTTTACACTGATGATGTATTGACGGTATTATCCAATGATTTATCACAATATGTACAGAATATATTAACAACCTGTGCTTTGTTATTTGGTATGTTGGTAGGTCAAACATATTACTTCATGTATCAACAACAGGAATTGGTCTTTTATGCACTATTTGAGGAAGTTACAGAGGCAAAGTCACTTCTAGAGCAAATATCATTAATGACGTATGGTAGACCAGGATTGTACCCCTCACTTATATCACGAATGAATGATTATGTCCAGAATGATTTAAAGGTACTATCAACTAAAGATCCGATTGCAGTTACATCCGGCTTACCAAAGGATGATCCACTGGAATCAATATTGTATGCCACATCGGTAGGTTTGCCCGGTGTTGTTTATGAAACAGTCAAATCATTAAGACAGGCACGTGCCAATCGTTGTGGTGCATTACAACGGAAGTTACCTGCATTACATATTTACTGCCTTCGTTTGCTTGGTGTGATTGTACTATCAACATTTCCCGTATGTGGTTCAGGAAGTCAGGCAATTGCACCAAATGTACTTGTGCTGCAACAATACCTATTCGGTATTCTGGCCTTTGCCTTGACGTTAGTTTTGAATGTGGTAGAAGAATTGCGCAATGCACGAAAGTTGGGTGCGTATAATGTTGATGGGATATTGGAGGTAATGGTTGGTGGTTTAGAACAGGAGTTACAAGAGCGATTAGATGGAAAGGTTTTTACCCGTGTTAGTCCAAGTCTCCCAATTAGAGTGTCGTCGGAGAATGAAGATGAAATGAGAGTAAATGATAATAAACTCGATGACCTTCAGGGTGATGAGGAGGTTGAGTCAACTTCTCCTTCTAGAAGGTATAGACTTAAGAATTGGCTTCTCCGTAGAAGATAAATGTGTAGTAAAACTATTTCATCTCTCCACTAATGAAACTAGAAGTAAACATTGTGACGAGGAAGCGCTAGTTCTAATTTACAATTGGGGTATGGCCTAACACCAACTACCCATCTGCCTATTTACACTGACTGTTTACTGTCGACTTCACTGCGGCTGGAATCCTCATCATTGTCATCGTCGACTTTCTTTTCCTCGCTATCATCAGCACTTGAAGCCGCACCTTCTTTGTCATCATCATCATCACTAGAGCCGTCCTCCTTACCTCCCTCCTTAGAAGAAGCATCACGGCCAAGACCCGATACCAGGTAGTCGTAAGTATTGTTCTGGTAGTATGATAGATTGAAGTCGTAGTGAAGACTGATGTATGGATAACCAAGAGCTGGATGGATGCTTCCATAGTAGTTCAAGTTATCGGGAGGATAGCTAATGGGCACTTCTTCTACTCCATTATCAGTCTTGACTGTAACTTTATAGTTACGATTGATGGGCAGTTCAGGTGGCGGCGGCGCTACAACTTCTGCAGCGGTGCCTTGAGACACTGATATCTCAGAAGGAATACCCCCGAATGAGGCAGCAGCAGGAGCAACTTGCTTTTGTTGAGAAGCAGACATGGCGGCAATAGTATCAAGTTGAGCTTGAGGAAGTGGAACCACTGCGGCAGTACTTTCTTGTACTGTTGGGAGTTCAGCGACTTCCATTCCTCTCTTGGAAATGACCTCCAACGAGTTCCTGACCTTTCTCGACTTGTTAGGATCAGCATTGCCATTACCTGGGTGCTTTCCGTCCCTCCATCTATGACACTTGCCACACCGATCTTGAAAATCTGCAATCTTGCTACCACACTTACACTCCCAAGATCCACACAACCCCATACAGATGAGGTACTGGTTATGGTGTGTTCTACAAAACTTGGCACTTCCTTGTTGATTCTTTTCACAACCAACAGCAAGGCACTTCAAGGATCCGTTTGTTTTCTTGATGGGGTTCAAATTGACTTCAAAGTCGAGCTGGCTTGGGTCGATCCTTGATGATGCTTTTAAATTCTGTGGCGGCCAAGCTGGCCTTGATGGCGACACAGTGATATGTGGAGTACTCTCATCGCCTTTCATGGCGGCGTCATCCCCAATTTTTGGTAATCCCAACGATGGCAGAGCACCGTCGGTAGACTTTCTCTTCTTTACTTTCTTGTTGCCGTTATTATTTTTCTTCTTCCTCACCACAACAGTTGTCTTGCCAACTACCTTGCATAAAGAAAGGTCACACTTCACCCCATTATCACCCGACTTTTTCGCCGACTTACTATCATAATTAGAGTGCTTCATCCCCCAGTGAGCATGCATTCCATTCTTAGTAAGGTTCGTTTTATCACACTTGGGGCATTGATAAAGCTCCTTTACTATCGTCTCCGTCTCATATTCATCATCATCGCCGTCGACTTCCCCAACTTGCCCGTAAGCTTGTTTCATATAATAAGAAAGCTTAGCCCCTCCTGCATTCTCTGGTTTCTTTGGTCCTTCATTCTTCGTTGACTCCCCTGCTGATACTTTCTTGTTAGTAGTTTCCTCACTCTTCTTCTTCTTAGGTCGCTCTGCTACCATCTCCCACTTCTCACGTAACTCAGCTGGTAGTATCGCTTGACAAAATCCCTGTTGCAGTTTACTTGATAGTCTCACCCGAACCTTTGTCACGCCATCATCAATGTCATCCTCTTCCTCTAGTGAGGATGCTTGTGCCTTCGGTGCGTCTTTCTTTGGAGATCTTGGTGATCTGAGAGTTAGGCGATCCTCAGCAGAGAGTGGTGCCATATTATTGGACGTTGTGTACAGCCGTAAAAGAGAGGCGTGGTTTATTTCCTCCCCATTCTCCGAAGCATCAATGGCATCATGTAGAAGAGATCGTATGCTTTGCCAGTATTGGTTACCAAACTTAATATCTTCCTTACCTGCAAGCTCTTTGATGTAATCTCTAGAGCCATTACGCAGCTTCTTAAATGATTTCTTACTCTTCAGAACGGCATCAACAACATCAGAACACTTGAATGCGGCGGTAATTTGAACATAGTTGGATGGACGGACACTGGGTGTGGCAGCAGCAGCTTCGGTGGACTCCTCGGAAGCTTTGGCACCGGCAGGAGTCTTGGGATCTTGCGGTTGTTCTGCCGAATCCTCTTCTTGGGGAACGTCTTGATGAACATCAGTCTTCTTGGCTGCCGGCTTACTATCGGCAAAATCTTCCTCACTATCATCATTCTCCTCGGCATCCTTCTTCTTGGCACCAGACTTGGGACCAAACTCTTGATAATGAATACGACAATAACCATCCGACCGTGACTTCTTGTACTTGTTACAAGTAGGGACCTTGCATAATCGATATGGAAATTTGAGCTTGGCAGCTGATATATCAGGTGCGCCACCTTCAAAGATGTTATCTTGTGGAAGATCAACCTCCTCCATTTCTTCATCTTCGTCATCCCCACCAACCTCGTTTTCTTCATCATCCTCATCAATTTCATCCACATCACTATTATCAGACTCATCCTCCTTTTTGAGTTTACCCTTCTTCCCCACTGCCTTCTTCTTCTTGCCACCACCCTTAATTGCCACTGTAACTCCCTCACTACATGTTTTATTATTAACCTTCACACGTACCTTAATCTCCTCCTGTGGTTCGGGATATGTCCCGTCAAGCCACTTCATAAGACGCTTGCGCAATTGTTCCACGGTAGCCCTACCACACGCAACATTTATCTCTTCACAGGCTTTCATCAACTCAGTTTGAGTAGACAAGCGATTCCACTTACGGATGAACTTTTGTCTATCAGAAGATGAATTAACCTTCTTATTGGTGGTGGTTGTAGCCTTTTTCTTCTTCTTTACAGGTTCATCTTTAACAGCTATTGCCACACCCTCTTTACACGTCTTATTATCAACCTTCACCCGTACTTTAATCTCTTTTGTAGATGATTTTGTATCATTCTTCTCTTCATCCTTAACGTTCTTCTTGGGTGCAGCCTTTTTCTTCTTGGTTGTTACAGGCTCATCCTTCACGGCAATTGCTACACCCTCACGACAGGCCTTGTTATTAACCTTCACCCGTACCTTGATCTCCTTTGATGAAGATTTTGCACCACCCTTGTCTGCCGGCTCAATCTTCCTCTTACCACCACCGCCACTCTTCTTCTTCCCATTGTTATCTTTTTGCGGTTCAGGCACGGCCTTACGTTTTCCTCGATTTGGTGTAGGTGATGACGACCCGGTTGCCGCTCCACCTTTACCACCCTGACGGATAATCGAATTTTAATCCGCGGTTTCTTGGATGGGGTCTCCTCTTCTCCAACATCCTTGGCGTTGTTTGTTGAGGGTTTAGTTGAGGCAGCAGATGTCGGTACACCCTTATTATTTTTGGATATTGTCTTTTGTCTTTTGGTACCACTCTTCTTCACGGCAGATGCAGGCGGTGGTGATTTAGTAGGCGGAGTTTTTTCATCTTCCGATTCATCATGCTGATATCGTAACGGTTTACTTGACGCTCGGCGTCGCTTTGAGCGTCCGTCTTCATTCATTGTTAGCTACACCTCTTATTTTCGCTTGCTAAGTATTAGCTAAAAAAAAATGCTGTTAGGTATTATTTATTGGGGGTTAATATGGATAAAAATCACTATCCAATGGTTGTGCAAATAATGCGTTAATTGGAGAATAATATAATATGGTTGTTTGTCTTCAACAGGTGCTTAATTTGTGGTAGTATGGTACCTTCTTCATTTTATTTTGTTTTGTTTTGGGAAATTAAGTCGTTTGATCGCTAACTTTAGTCATGGAGTGTAGCTATGTAGAGGTATTGAAGGTGTTACAAGCAGATTGCAGTGTATAACGCCGCACGCCGATACACTACAAATATAACATCAAATACCTCCTACATATGCTTTAATAATGAAGCGGTCTCTATTGTTAATAAGTTGCAGTTGTTTTATTATATCAACAAAATTAGTTTCATCTTCATCCACCACAACAAACAATAGCAATCGCCATGAGACTTTAAAATCAACACTTGAAGCACAACAGTATGCTCAGTATGGACCTACAGTATTCGCCCCCGGAGGACGATTACATGGTGTAGAATCTGTTGCCAAGGAGGCAATGTTATTAGATGGCAGTAGTAGTAGTGATTCGGTATCCTGTGGTGTATTTGCAATGCATTGTTCTAGCAGCAATGATGGTGAGTTTGTGGTAATTTTGGGGATTGGGGCGATAAGTCCATATTTACATCGTGATGAAGCCTATTACAAAAAAGATCAAGAAGATGTTGATAGTACTGATACAACTGCTGCATCAGAAGAAGAAAGATCAGCCTACATACCACTATCAATAGAGGATACATCAACGTCTACAACCACAATTACCAGTCCAATATCAATTCTATCTCCAACTTTAATAGTCGGTGTGGGAGGTAAAGCAATAGATTCGACAATACTACTTCGTAGAGCGATGGAAGTTTCCTTATCAATGTTTTCTAATGATAATGGGGGTGTTGATTGGTTCATACATCACTCATTAGAGGGTATTAATGGCAATATTGATGGTTGTGATCCACAGAGAAGTAGACCAATTATGGGTGGTGTGGCAAGTGCAGACGTGTCTTCACTAGCACGACGTGTTGCTGATATGGCACAAAGTTCAACACAGAGTATGGGTGGTAAATATGGACGAATGTTATCGGTGAGTATATTCATAATATCTTATGTGACATATCATATGTTTCTTCTTTTCAACTAAATTGCCATGGGATTATGAATTCAGAGCACTCTACTAGCTGTTGGAGCGCGTAATCCATCAAACAATATCAACAATAGTGATGATGATAATCTAATCCTATGGAGGGTAGATCCAACGGGACAGTTTTGGAGATTACATGCATCTGCTGTTGGACGGGGTGGTATAAAGATAGAAGCAGAACTATTGCAACATGTGCACAGATGGAAGAAGAAGCTTGAGCAAAAGCTACAACAAAATGATAAAGAAGAGGATGACATAGATGTTTCATGTGAGGACATAAGAACTTATCTAGGTTCATTGACTATCAAAGAAGCAATAGAAGTGGCGACAGATTGCTTTGTGAAGGGTATAATGAGCAGCAACATGAAAGAAAAACGATCAAGTTCTAAGGAAGATATATTAGATAGAAAGCTATTTGAAAATGGTTTGAGAAAACGGATTCAGGCAGTTGTTCTTAGATCGAATACATCTGGTAAAGCAACATCGCGCATAGAGATTGTTTAGTATTGACAGTGCTAGTAGTAGTAGTATCAGGAGCATAGAAAGCAATCAGTTACAGTTAAGTTCTATCAGTATCTCTATGGCATATTAACAATAATATACACACCCCCACAGCTTACAACTCCAATATTGTCGTGGCCAACAAGGTCATACTTTCGGCCTCTATGTTAGGTAGGGGCGGGAGAGATTCGATCTGTCTATCTTGCAAGGCAAAAGTGGCTCGAGGTGGTAGATTTGGCGATACAATTGATGGCGTTGCTTCATCTCGATACATTGCTTCCAGTTGACCAACAGAATACTCAAAGTAAGCTTGCAATGAGATCGATTTCATCGGTATTGATTCACTGTCCCTATTAATCATTTGCCTTATCTTCTTCAAACCCTCACGCAACGCCTGTGAAGTCTTGGCACAGGCCTTCTTATCACCAATATCATAATAAATACCAGTCCTCTCGTCAAGCTCAAGAAATCGCCCTCCTGTCTGGCGGACGGCCATGACTATACTTTTAGATATCCTACTTTTGTCAGAGTTTGGACACTTTGCATAGATAGATCTCATAATATGCACTAATGCACGATATTTCTTGTTTCCTGGATGTCTCTGAACACCTGATAACGTCGTTTGGATTGGTGATAGATTGTTGGAAGGTAGTTTGATTATTCATATTTGTAAATATTGATTGCTTGTTGCGGGGTGCTCTTCATTTATGGTTTTAATGCGGTTAGCCAACACCAACTCCAAGAGCAAGATGAGTACACGACAGAAACCAACCCACCTCATGTATGAAAACTTATAGGGGAAATAGTCTTGTCCTATCACAAGCAAGACTCTCAACGCGCGCGTCTGCTATGCTCATAGTTGTTTGCAATTGAAATTGCTCTTCATTCCAAGGTTATATAAATAATACAAAGAATGTCAGGATTATTTGTTCCATGGGTTCCGCTTCCCCTCATCCCTAAAGCTGAATATCAGCTTCGGGAAGTGCAAATGGAGAAGACTACTGCTCCTCCACGAAAGAAAGATTACAATGAAAGGATCAGAGAAAAGCTAGCAGAGAAGAAGGCAGCAAAAGAACAGAAGAAGGTTACAACACAAACTGAAATGTTACAAGATTTGATGTAGTTAGGTACAGCTTACCTTGGAGGGAGTTGTTGTAGTCCAATGTAAATCTAACATGATCACAATATATGTCACCGATTGTCTACATTTCTTTTACATATGCATTGTAATGTTTGAACACTGCCTTCTCATCTCTTCCAAATGGAAAGTATAGTATTCTATGCAAGAGTGGTGTTGCTTCAGCGTCAAGGTATTTATGAGATGATAGCATCCTCCAGGATCCCTCGGATGTATCTGATTTCATGCATTGTATGCCCTCGGCTGTATCATCATTTGTACTGTCGTTCAGTTCAGATAGAGACGACGATACTAACTCAATAACATAGGAACACTGACTGATATCAACATAGCGATCCATTTCCTCCTTATTCATATCATTAAACTTGCCAGTTTGTACACTAAGACCGTCCGTTTTAGATCCGAATTCTGTAAATGGTTGTGGCAGTTGTCCAGTAAATGAAGATTTCAAGAATCCCAGCTGATGATTTGGTGGTAGGAAGAAAGATGATGGGAATCTGTACCATTCACCAGCAGCACAAACATATGTCGTTCTCTCATTACTATTGTTTGCTGTTGCAGTTGTCGACGCGTGAGAGTACACTTCTTGATAGATTGCTAATGGAGCTGTATAGTTGTCATGTAATGCAAATGATCGGGAGATTGAGATGATCATGGGTATAGATAGAAGCGCCAATCCTAATAGTAGATTGGTATTGATATTGATTTTCTTCCTCTGTTGCCGCTGAAGTATCGAACTCAGTACAGCGGTGCACATGCCTAGAACTTCTCTAGTTGTCACCGCGGCACCAAAACAAAGCGCCGGATACATCGGAAAGAGAAATCGTTCTTCCTTATGAGGACGTGGAAGAACTATAGCCATCCAGATATATATTGGAATAAGAACTAGTATCTCCATACTACTTGTTGTATTGTTTTTATTCTTTGTCAGTGTCTTTAACAGAAGCAATGGAAGCGATAGGACCCCAAGCATTGCTACCAAATTAAAGTTGAGAAGTAGATTCTTGATGTAATATGACAATGGTTCAATTCCGTAGAGCTCATCTCCTCCTGATTTGGCATTGTAAGCAAAGATGTTCCATATTGGTGAAACGAGTTGATTGTAATAATAGTAATCAATGCCCATGACAATAACTTGGATGATAATTGCATGTAGTGCTGTTCGAACCAAGACTTGTATAACTGGTACAAGCGTACTCCACTTCCTCTCCTTGATAAAGTCACATAATCCAGCCTTCCATAGAGCCCAACATCCTGTTGATATAAACAATACAGCACAGAATGGCCAACCAACCGCCAACACAGCTACCAATCCCCATAGTATAGCCAATGTATGATATCCATTCATCTGATTTGCAACACTAAGTCTCCATAATATCATAACTGTACTCGAAGGTAAGTATGCTTGACTTGAATGAAAATTACCAGCTGCTGATATACTAGATATAGCTGTCCAATGTGCAATAGTTGGACCTATATCATGTATTGCATTTATAAATGATAACTCTGAGTAACACGATATTAAAGCTAGGAAGGATCGGAGTAATGCAAATAAGAGTGGCTTGTTGTCGCCAGGTAAAAGTTCAGTTGTTGATGGTGTAGTAGACTGTACTAATAATAATGAAGATAATTGATCAACTAATGAAGGAGGTATATAATTCAGTACACATTGAAGTGATTTTGCAACACCTGCCATTGGAATTAGATAAGCATAAGTCCGTAGTGCATACTGTGGTGCATATTCCCATGTTTGCAGACCCGTTCCATATAAGATGAAGTGCAATGGTTCCCAATAATTATAAACTTCATCACAATCGGTGATTGGAGAAAGATTGGCAATACTAACTCTGAAGGCAATGTAAACGATGTATAGAGCTGATCCGAATCTATAAATGGAAGACTTCATTATACGAGTTGCAATAAAAGAAGAAGTTGCTGCTAATGAAACCTCAACCAATAGTAATAGCAAACCAATGAACAGCAATAAATAAATTAACCTTTCTTCATTGTTCAGGTCTAGAGAAAATTTGAGGACCACCACCAAGGGTATCCTCTCCAAACTCCACTTCTAAAGATTAAGCGTAATTCAGCCGAATTCAGCTAGCTGCAGATAAATGCTGAAGGTTTCGGAAGGCACTAATAGATCATATGAGTAGCTATAGAAGTAAAGTAAATGCAATACGGCAGCAGCTTAGGCACAATAAATTATATATTATTATTATCAAACTCAACACATTAATGGCGGAATGATGAATGATGTGGTGCTTTCTCAGTTCTTCATTACTTATTCTATATGCACATCATGTGTCATCATTTATCAATAACTTTCCATCAATTTACAACAAATACCACAACTCAAAACTTATATTACAATCAACAAGCAGTACAGACGATGCTACAACAACTACCACTGAATCATCAAACAAGAGAATAGTTCTAATACGACATGGCTGTACATATATGAATGAGTATCTATCGATACCGGGTAGTAGATGGGGAGATCCTCAATTTACTGATGTGTTTACAGATCCAAAGGATATTGCAAAGTATAGAGATTCACCTCTTTCAGACCGAGGTATACGTCAAGCTGAACGTTTATCGTCTAGACTACAAAAAGAGGATAGTAAAATCATTGAAGAGATACAACTGATTGCAGTGTCTCCACTTACAAGGGCATTACAAACAATGGAAATATCACTCTATCCAAACCTATGGCCTGGCAGGATTCCTATAATCGCATTGCCACAGGCTAGTGAGCGGGTATATCTTATATCTGACTTTGGTACATCAACAAAACAGTTAAAGAAACAATATCCGAGAGTTGATTTTGATACTGAGATACCAAGTGAGAAATCAGATTCGTGGTGGGTATCAGACTACTCTTCAAACACAGCAACAAACTATAAGGAGTGGAGACCATCCAATGACGGGCAAAGTTACGCAGAACCTGGTGAGATAGAATCGGTTTTCAATGAAAGAATGATGTCCCTATATGATTGGTTATCAGAGAGGAAGGAAACTACCATTTGCTTGATATGTCATTGGGGTGTACTTGAGTGGCTAACAGGATATGATTTTGACAATTGTGAGATGAGAGTGATAGACTTTGCAGATATGAAAAGAACAGGTTTTATGATATCAGACGAAGAGTTTGCTGAAATCTTTAAGGATGGAGAGCGGAGTGTCATTCAAGATACCCAGTGAAAAGTATAAAAGTAAATGGAAGGTGGAATCTCATCTCATTGAACAAGGCGAGATAGTGATGCCCTAACAGCGATTGATGCCATCATCTCGGTTTTCAACGGAGCAAATGTAAGAATGTTAAGGGACTTTGGTCTTGGAACGTCATTTAAACCTTACTCTGTATGCAACGGCGGAGTCATTATTAGAGTTACTCCGACAAATCAGAAATACTGCTCAGCTGGTACAATCCTACAGAGGAATTCAGTATTACGACGAAACGAAGATTTCGATCAGCTCAGCCAATGAAAAAGCACTACAAACAATGAAGATGAATGAAATTGAAATAGACAACGGCTTCGAGGTCGAGGCATCTCCTACCTTCTTCAGTAGTAGTAGCGGCGGTGCTTTAGTTGAGGAGGATGAAGACGACACCGAACAGTTACACCAACAAGATGATGAATCAACGATGAATGATGAAAGTGTTGATAACGAAACCTCATACGCTACCGCTGGATACTCGTACATTACCTCCAATATCAAGTGGTTCGTTATTGCAATGGCTTCTTTTGCCGTATTCTTCGGTATTGGTATCGGTCTGGGATATGGTCCAATCGGCAACAGTATCTATGGTAACGATGATGCATCTTCAGTTAGTAGTGCAATGGCTGTTGACTTTACAGCCTCAGACCATGGTGGTAAGAGTGATGGGGGTGCCAAGAGTGGCAAGTCCAAGTCTGATAAGTCGTCAGGTGTAAGTTGTGTCGAGTATGTGCATAGATTTTGGGCATATGATATGAACCAACCGCCATTTCGTTGCAATGACCACTAATCAACAATCCGTTCATGTTGTTATTCTACCATCTAATATAGGCAAAAACAGGGAAGGCTACTCTCGTTCCAACTCAATCTCCCTCGAGCTCACCAACTGGATCTCCAACTATGGAGGTAAGAACATAAGAAGTAATATGTGATACATTTGTTTAATTAACCTCATTTGCTAACCCTCAGCCTCAACTCATTTCTTGTATCCATATGTGATTGATAGCCAAGCAAATCCCCCTCTCGTGCACCGTCTGGATCACCAACTACTAACCTTCCAACACCTGAGGCAACAGCCGGCGACTCAGAGACTGTTGGACCTTAGCACCAACACCTGGGATACCACGTCCTCCAAATCCCCCGCCGGCCGCGCCGCCAATCACTCCTTTCCCAACTGAATAATTGGTGTTGAGTTTGCCTCTGCCCTGTCTGCTATGTATTGTATTGTATATCCTGGTAGTTCTGATAATTAAGTTAAACAGATATTACTTCTACTTGTTCAGTTTACATTTACAGCTTATCTCCTGGTACTGGTACTCCTTTTCATGAGCCAAGGCATCATCATACTCTTCAAATGAGACTTGATTGCATACTTCACACCGACGCACATCGCTGGTGACACTCCTCAGGAGATGCACCACTTTAACAGATACTCGCAAAAGGGAGATAGCCTAGATGTATGTAGTGCCTCAAGCAATCACCTCGCCATACATCCGCCAGCCACGCTAATTCCACTTGTAATAATAAATTGAGATGGTGGGTACCCGTGATTTTCTGTCAAAACCATCACATAATTTGCAATTAACGCACGATGGTGACGACTATTGCCTCTCTTCAAATGAGGGCTACTAGCCTTGCAATTCTCCTTATCTCATTGAATTACTGTCCTGTCAATTGTTTCCAAGCGTCTAGAAGTTTGCAGCCATCGCCGCTGCTACAAAATAGTGACGAAAATTGTCGCCCATCAACATGTTTACATCAAGACATCACAAGTAAGGCGACTACAGAAAGTGAAACTGATTTGCAAATCCGTGATCGTATCCTTGATGAAATCGATTCCGGTCTACGTGCCTATACACAGGACAATATAGATCTATCTGAATATGGTGAACCAGAGGTGAGTTTGACTGTCTCAGACATATCATATGTTCTCTAAATTTTGTACTCGTATTGTACACATCATTATTATTTTGTATTCTTCTCACATTATACCTTTATACAACTTAACCAGGATGCACTTGTTGAAGATGACGATGATGATCCATCAGCAGTAGATGCTAAGACACTAGGTCAATGGTCAGATGCCGATTTAGTTGATAAGTTTGATTATGAATGGGATGCCGATGAGGGTGATTCTGATCCTAATGAATTAGATCCACAATATGAATATGTCAAAGAAACACCATTAGATGAGGAAGGGCATGAAATTGGATATAATCCAATGTTTGGTCCTTCAAATCCTATTGATACACGTACTATTTTGAACCCACCGGATTCATATGTGATTGATGAAAAGACAAGAGATGAACGATTGGTACCCAAAGACTTTGTTGATGGTGATCCAGAAAGTGATGTAAATGCTGAGATTACCACTTTTCGTAAAAGTTTACAAGAGATTGATACATACGAAGATCCCTTCCTGAAGCAGGAGGTACCCAGACATACCGCAAAGTGGCATGGCTATCCTGAACAGTTATCATACCCCAAACAACCATACACAAACAATCGATTCACTAAAGATGAAGATCGTACAGACTTTGATGCCTTGGGGGCTGCCCGAGCACGTAAGGTTGCCGTGCAATTGGCTCGGGCTAAGAATAATGAATGGCTACCCGCTGGTACTAGTGCCGAGTATCATGCTTCGAAGGCGGCTATATATAAAGAAAAGGGTGTATTGACAGGCTCGACCTTACCTGGACAGATTGATGAGAACATTGCAAGGAAGATTCAACCAGCATTAGATGTGTTAGGGGATGTGGCTGATCTGCTAAGTATTGAGGTTGATACTGTGTTCAGATTTCATTACCATGGCTTGATTAAGAACAAGCGTGGTATGGAGGCATGGGCAGGTGTGTTAATACGTAATTGTGATGTGGATTGTACAGGTGTTGTTTTCGAGACGGGGTTAAGAAAACGTGACCCTTACTACGATGGTGGAGATCATTGGTATGGTCCCTACTAAATTAAGGTGCCATAGTGTAAGAGATTAAGAGATGTATGTACAAAAGTAAATAGCCAAAGAAAGCTAGTGAGTTTAGTAAAGTTATAAACCGACCGACTTTGTAACTTCAAAGATCAATTATGTTCACAAATCAATTTGAATGCGCAAGTTTTCTTTCATCAAACCTGCTGGTTTGAGGGATTTGTCAACGAAATGTATCTCATGAACATCGGTTTCGTCATCGTATGATCGGATCTCCCCAAGCTTGCCATTCATATGAGCTTTGTCTTTTTCTAAACCATGGCAAATCACAGGACATCCCAAGACAAGAGTTAGATCCTCTGGATCAAAAGTACTCAATTGATCCCGAACAACATCATCATCCATAATTGGTCCACGAAGAACACATCTACCGTCGTCAAGGTATCTCATGACTTGAAAGTTCATCAGCTCAGGTACTCCATTTCCAGCTGCTTCTTGTTCTTCATTATGAAACACTTCTACCCAAATTGCACACTTTCTTTGTCTAATTGAGTTCAGATCCGACACTACTGATTTTGTTTGGGGGTGCTCAGGACCAAGAAGTCGCTGACTGATTTGAGCTAACTCCTTCAATAGACGCTCAGCTTCAATGCAATGAAATGAACTCCGAAGACAATCTGCTAAAGTCTCACCGGTTGATATTCTGTCCAAGCTATTAGCTTTGTTCTTCAAGGCAAAATTGTACTGCTCACGAAAAAATTGCAGTTCAACCTTATCTCTTTCTACTTGCTTCAACTTGCGTTTCATATCATCTGAATCGTATTCATCAACAGCCCCTCTCGTTATATCATTAATCCAATTCTCAGTCCTTCTCCTACCCGAAATGTCATCCTGCAAGTCAAAACATTCAAGCTGTTTTTCCAGGTAAAGAATTGCTTCTGAACGTCCTTCATCTGTCTTGTCTTCGAGGGAGATGCTTGCAAGTTCGTCGAAACAATATGTCTTTAACCCAACTAAGTCACCAAGTTGTCCACTTTCGATACATCGTAGAATCGATATATTAACTCTTTTGAGCTCGGCCATCATAATTGTATTAGACCTCCAGTCCAATGTATTAAACGCTAGTTTCGTCAATTGCAATGCACCAATATATTTGAATAGATTGTCTTCCCCAACAAAAGACATGCACGAACTTGCCATTTCAAGAGCCAGATCATTCTGGTATCGTTGGTTACAACCTGGGCATTGTTTCCAAACTTTACTAAGTTCATTAACACACTTCTCTTCTTTCGCCTTGGCATACTTAATGAGGCAAGAGAGATGGGCATAACCTGCATCACTACCTCTACACGAGCAATCACGAATTGGTAACTCCCCCTCCTCATCCGGTTCATCACATAGACATATCCAGCATGAAGGATTCTCCTTATTCTCTTCGTCGGCCACCAGGCCGTTTGGTTTAGTAGATATTGGATCAATATCCAATTTGAAAATAACGGCATCGATATCCTTTGGAGCATAGCAAACTCGTCCATCATCTAATTGAACTTCATACGCCACTACTTCACTGAGACCTTCTGGATTTATGGATTCAACGCGGAGTTGTGTCACTGTTCCGGGCAACCATGAAGTCTTATCACATGCATCACATACTACTCTATCACCAACGGCAAAACGTAATGGAAAGCAAAACTTCTTATGTTGCTTTCGATGAGATATTTGACATGACGCATTGCAATATTTTACACCGTAACAACCTTTACATATCTTGAGGTGATTACCATCCTTATAACATGCCGAGCATTTCGTCATGTCGTTTGCCATAATACTAATAAACTGTTTGTCAATAATTGGATATGCGTTGCTTCAAAGACTATAATAAAAACTTAAACAAACCGCCTAAGAGATAATAACTCATATAGAACAAAGGACTCTTTGTATCTCTTTAATGAAGCACCTCATTGCCTTTGCCCGCCGCCACCGACTCTCACCGACTGACTACTGCTACGAGAGTAAGTGAGCGGTATCCTAGCAAAACCTAAACATTATTTTAAACACTCTCATAAAATTAAAATGGGTGGTCGCTACATTATTAGGCATTGCAATAAGTAAGTGGCATGCAATAAGCTATTGTGTTGGTTTCATTGTCAGTAGTTCAGGTTAAATCTATATTTCGATTGGTTGAAGTCTGGGGGGGTAGCTGATAATATACTAAAGTATCACAAACAAATTACTTTGCCACGCACAAAGCACGATATTGTACACTAAAAAATCATCAAAACAGGTATATAAGATGCATCATCAAAAGATTCACCACAACTCACGATCAGTGTCGTATCATGATTCTCCACCACGACATTCACCACCGCATGATCCACACTACGCCTATCATCAACCATATAATACCTCAAACGCAACAAACTATCCCTGTCCACAATGCTCAGCAC
>Ga0214478_100678_pt1 | contig 19588 bp, 11 predicted proteins | sample M1_20Mar14CPVII9_2_FD_178001 | JGI IMG/M metagenome (GOLD analysis project Ga0214478, IMG submission 178001) | Marine eukaryotic communities from Monterey Bay, California, United States - M1_20Mar14CPVII9sort6BwellD7 | ecosystem: Environmental > Aquatic > Marine > Unclassified | place: USA...
TACCGCCTCATTTTCATTGTCAACAATTGCAAAGCACCATGGCAATATTTAGGGATGTGGGTTAAGGTGTTTAATTGATGTTTGGAAACTATCTGGCGACTGTAAATAGGATTAAAGTGGTTTGTTAAATTATTGTGCAGGATTTACTGTGCAGATATTATATGTGTTAATAGTTATTTACAACTCAAGTTTGTGTATTTTTATTCGATGCAGATAATAGCAACATCTAAAACTAGTGTTACAATACATTGTAGAGGCTATTGCAATGCATAGGACTTAGCTAGTACCTAATAACAACATAGGAACCGGCGGCCATGGAGTAACTACTGTATAGGGCGCACCAGACCAACCCTACACAAGCCATGATGAGACGATACACCACAAGGATGAGTGATGTATTTGTTGAAATATACTCGCCGCTACCCGGCAAATCGCTCACACAATATGTAGGCAAGACCCTTTAGATACGATATATCAACAGGGGTATGCTCCATCGGCCAATAGAGGCCGTGCCGCCGTCGACAATATCACATAGTAGGGCGTATCTTAGTGAAACGGTATCCTTTAGTTTGAGACCGCTACTTACGCGAGGGCTACAGGATAAATTGCAAATCCGATTGCAACCACATCAAGTAGGTTGCCTGCAAGCGAGCTAGTAATGAACGGAATTCTATAGGCTGCGACGAGACCGTCTCCATATCACTAACAAATTTGTTAGTAAAATGTGAGCTCGGAAAATTTTAGGTTGCGTCAACCGTTTGGGGCTAAAATCAACTCCCGGGGGTGGAGTGCCTTCGGCACTAGGATCTGGTATCCGTTTGGTCGTGGCAGTTCAGTTGGAGTGCCCTCATCAGGTATTGAGGTAAATGTGGAGACTGTGGGACCGGAGTAAGGTACCACATGGGAACTAAACTCTGATCAAAGACACCTAAAACACCCCGGACGATGAGCCCGAGTGTCGAAAATGGTACGTATACTCAATACTAAACTTTGCCTTCTCCATATTGATAGCCACCATTATGCCCAAACTCCAAGCCGCCGTACCAGCCGGAGCACCTCCAAATGCTCTACTTAGAGTTCGTCTACCCGATGGTAATGAAGGTATGTTTTGTGATGTATTTTATACTTTTTTGTGCTTATGATGTGCCACTTTTTTGCAATGTCTGTTGATAATACTTATGTCTGTTATATTGATATATACACAGTAAACGTCCGAGTACCCTCCGGATTAAAACCAGGAGATGAATTTATCTTCGAGGTTGATCGGGTTGCAACAAACTCCAGTGGTACCACCACAACAAGCAGTAGTAAAAGCAATAACAAAAAGAATGAAAAAAGTAAATCATCCAAGAATCCAAAGAAACGTAAAGGACATAACAATAACGATTCCAATACTCGAGGTGATAGTTCCTCTTCACGTGATTATCATGGTAATACACGTGGTGGTGCACCGTCATTCGTTACAGGCTTCTTCTCTCTATATAATCAAGTATATGATATATTAAGTACAACTTCGGCAATGTTAACTGGTGATAATGATGATTACTATGATGATCATGATATTGATATAAGTACAAGTAATTCGTTTAGTCGGAAGAATAGTAAAGACAAATCTAATAATAGTGTTACTACTCAAGTTAAACAGCATGATCCAGACCTGCCGTTATTGGATCGAGAAATATACACTAAGAAGGATTTCCTAACAGCATTAGCAGTCGGGACATTTATCGGGTTAAGTATAGTTACTGGATTCTTAGCAGGTGTATTATGGGTTACACCCATTGAATCAATGGATATGAAGAAACCAGAGTGGAAGGATGAAGATTCGTTTGTGCCGTGGAAAGATGACAGGCCAAAGAAAAGTAGTACTTTACAACGTCCTCAGAAAAATATGAAGAAGAATAGGTTGATCATCAATAACCAAGAGATTGAACTTGATGGATAGTTGTTTTTGGGTTTGGTGGTTCATATCTTTGTATATCCTTGGGATGGTCGGGGGGTTGTATGTCTATACCGAAATGGGGGAAGTTGGAAAGGTGTCAGGGGATGGCGATTGATAACAAACTTAAGGGTGGATATCACATCTTGACCACTCTAGAATTATTAGCTTAGCAAATTTCTATTCTTTTCAAGCTCTCTTCTTTTTGATGATCGGCTCCAGACCGACTCAACCAATACACCAACTCGAGTTCAGACCGTGCTATTTCTTCTCAACATCCGGCTCTAAACTTTACATCCAAACATGCATACCAATTCACGACTCTCACATTACCCCGATATCTAACATTTGTTCGGTATCAAACGGCATGCTCATGAAGGGAATCCTCTTCCTCTTCTTTTTCTTACTATGTTCCAACTGAGGCCTGGCACTAATCAACAGAGCACGTTCTTCTACTAATTGCAATACATCATTTGGTACATTCCAATATGGCTTGTTTGATTCAGTACCAAGTAGTGAATGTTCCCGTTTCACCGCCGCCGATTGGAGTAGGATCGGCACAGCTCCCTTCATGTTGCCCATGGCTAGGTAGGCCAGGGCAAGGTTGTGTAGAATAGCCGTATGTGATATAGAGTTTTGATTGATAACTTCCTCTGATAATCTTGAGGGAACAGGTGTCAGTATATCAGCGGCAGCAGTCTCCATATCATCAACACGAGATGATGTAGAGCAAAGTGATGAGGCAACCTTCAAATGATATGTAGCCAAGGAGAGTAATCGTCTTGACTCCTCAATATCATCATGAAATATGCCCTGAAATAACAAGGCGGTGCCTAGCCCTCCACGAATATCTGCATCTTGTGGTTCCACATATGATAATCTATCAAATACCTTGGTAGATACTACCAATCGTGTACTAATATCTAATGTATCCTTAATTGACAAGAATGATAATCCCGATGCAGCTAAACAACGTTGTGAATTTAATGCCAATGCCTTCCAATTGATTGACGATGACGAAAGGGATGATAACTCTCCATTAGAACTGGCTTCCTTGATAGCCATATCATTAGCAATTTCCCATACATTACCACAATGTGATTCAACAATCTTTCGTTCTGTGTCTGTTTGGATTTGATTCGAGGTTGATGCTATGCGGAGTTTTGCAAATCCCTCGTCTAACATTTTTTGGTTTGGTTCATCATCATGACCCTCATCATACACTGCAGATGAGCTGTCTGCAATAGATATATCCAATTCCCCCTCTGTAGATACATCATTAACTCCACCTTCTTTGTCCTTAGACTCCTCGGACGGTGTAAATTCGACAGGGACATTATTGTAACTATAAACAGGCACCCTTCCTAAATCTTTATGAACGTCCGGCAGTGGCAACTCAACAACCACCCCTCCTTCATCGCCTACAGTAGTAACCACCACCGCATCCTTGGACAATAACACTAATAAACCAATACCCAATTCACATAATATAAATGGTATCAATATAGGCAAAGAAATTAACCATAATTTCTTTAGTGGAATGTTACTCATATCAGCAGTATGGGCATATAATTTTCGTGGGAAGAGGAGTTTACGATTCGATGTTACCGGTGTACTCCTACCATCACTACTGCTGCTCTTGCTACTACTAAGACTAGTACTTGAACTAACAGTACGTAATCTATTCTTATTCAATATCTTGGCAGATAGTGGTGACATTTTAGTTGGTTTCTTAGCAGATTTAGACTGCTGTCGATTCTTATTCCACTTGTTTTGCAAATGAGATGCCTCGACGTGTGCTGCCATTGCCTCAATTGATGATGTATATGTTGGTAGTGGAGTTGATCTTCCTCCATTTGTTGTTGATGTTGTATCGTTTTTAGAAGAATTGGTATGTGTAGGTGATGGACGAGCTGCCATTTGCAGTGCATCAACCAAGGCGGGTGATAATGCTCGAGATTGAGAAGACAACGCCGAGTCTCTTGATGCAGTATCGGCCCATTCGTTGAATGCACTTTCGGGTGTTACTGGTACTGTTTTTGGTGTATTGTTTGCATTGTTGGCATTACGGATTGGTGTTGTATATTCATATGAACTATTCATACTCATACTTGATTTAGAAGACGGTGCATGTGAATTATCATTAGCATTGTTGTCGATTGGCATTAGCCGCTCCTTCTTCTCTCCATTTCTTGACCGGAATCGAGAAGCGGCATTCTTCTTCTTAGTAGGGGTAGGGGTGGCAATCATCTTATCTGTATAAGTGTTGATATTAGTTGATATATTCCATGCCGCCGCGCGTTTTATGCGTGTTGAGTTGTCAATAAAATTTTATGAGAGTTTCAATCTGTCTCAATTGAAGTGTATCTTAGCCTTCTAGTGCACAATATATCATTGTGGGGATATAAGATCATATCGATTATTCAATAGGATGTCTAATATTCCATGGATATACTTTAACGCCAATGATCCATGCTAAATACATCTTCAATTGGTGCTTATCCGTGATGATATCCTGAGGATACCAATCTCTTTCTCTTAGTTTATACCTATCTACTAACGTAGGAGTCTATCTTATCTTCCTCTCTCTTTAAGTGAGGAGTTTCAAGTATTATTTATTAGCGGTGGTCTGCCATTGGTATTGAGTTGACCTTGAAGAGGAGCGCAGTTCTTGTACCGGCAGTATTGCAATTGTATCAGTTTAACTTACTACCAAAAGCACCTCTTTGTTATACTCCAGTAACGATATTGATATAACTTGGGCTCGTCTATAATGGCTCTAAAGACATTTTGGTATATCAGTATAGTGCAGCAACAGCAAATAAAACGTCTGTAGCAGCATATTAGTAAAGTTTATCATAGCAGTATCATTCTATACCTGTGTTCGGGTATATAAAATTATTTTTACTATGGATGATGTGGATAGACAACATGAAATAGCTTTTGGAAATCACACGGGCATTACTCCGAAATTATATTTTGATGATCTAAAGAATAATGCAATTAATCGGGACTGTCTGGTTCTCGATTCATCTGATACCGCTTCTTTTACGAATCTGGCATGGAAACTACTCGGTCGGTATACTAGAAACAACACACACTTGACGTCTATCTGGTTTTTACGTGCCCCCCACTTTACTGATGAGAACATGGCATTACTGTTTGGAGAATTATCAAGCAGTAGCTCAATTAATAAGTTGAAACTTAGAATGAGTGAGTTTGGTATAGAAGGGATACGAAGTATGGTCCCTTTCTTGCAAAACTCCCCGGAACTCAAAGAACTAGATTTATCTGAAAACACAAGGATAAATACGGAATGCTTTGAATTATTGGTGGTTCAAACATTACATTATTCGAGTATCAGAGAGTTATTCTTTTACCAATGCAATAATATTGAAGATATATCAGCATTGGCAACATATAATCTACCATACCTCCAATATCTTAATTTGAATGGCAGTAGAATAGGGAACGAAGGATGTTCGATATTATCTAATCTACTGCAAAGAGAGAGTACCACTTTGAAGAAGCTCATCTTGTCAAGTACAGGTATGGGGGATGACGAGGCGGAGATTATTGCAACTTCACTCAAGAATAATACCCAATTAGAAACGCTTCATATGGGTGGCAATACTTTTACAGAGAGAGGACTTATGGTATTTTTCAAGCTCGTGATCGATGTATCATCAATGGCAACAATATACAATTCCAACCATACATTATCACAGTGCTGGTTATCTGGATTTAATGATGAGACAACCGCCAGAATGATGATGATACAGAACCGGATAAATGCATCTCTTAATGGCGAAGATGAGCCTAGTTGCAGGATGAAAGTTATCAATTTCATGTTGAACAGCAGAAAGAGGAAGGATATATGCACACTTCAAGGTATCGATAACCCCAGTAACATCTTTACAGACATTGAACCTGTTACTCTCCTGCCTAATGTTCTCGCATTGATTGGCAATGAACATGGTCAAAGTGAGTTGTATACTGCACTTAAACCCACGGCACCAGAGTTATTAGCTTATATCGATAGAAAAGCTATGATACAAGATGCATGGCAAACATTGCGGCACGTAAAAGTACCCTATCCGATGAGTATGTACAAAGAGTGGAAGAGTATGAACGAAGGATGGCAGAGTATGAGGCGGCACATAAGAGGAGGTTGGCTTCTCTCAAAACTAATTTTTTGGGTGAAACAGCACGTCTAACTGCTAAGAGTAATGAACTGAACAACCGGCTGAAGATGATCGATTCGAGCAGTAGAAGTGAAGGGGAAGGTAACGAATGTGAAGAGAGTAGAATTAGTGGTAAGAAACGACCATTGAGCTGAATGATATAGGCCGATGCTACTAATAGTATTTACTATAGCTGAAATAGTTTCCCTATATTACATACATTGAATGCCTCGGTACATACTAAACAACAAAGACTATCTCCTTTTCCACACTCCACTTTACATCCAATAATATACAATACTAGCAGCTCCAATGCCGATACTTCCACAGATTGACGAGACATAAGCAGCCGAGGTACTTGTTTCCATCTCTTCCTCTGGTACTTTAACCTCCTCCTGTTCGACATCCCCACCGCCATCACTAGCACAGGAAGTATCTGTCATAAGAGGACAGTCACCAAAACCCCGCATCTTATTTGAGCACTGAATGCTAATACCGAGCTCTTCCTCACAACAACCAACAAAGGCACCAGATTCACACAATGCTAAAGATGCCTCTTCACAATTCGTCACGTTAATGTAAACTTTATCCCAAGCATCTTGAGTGCCCCACTTTCCCCACCATCCGTTACAACCAATGGCATTAGATGACTCCGCACATTTCTTGAGATTAACTACCGACGTTGGGCAGGGATCCTCTCCATCTTCTCCTTCCTCGTTCATATCTCCCCCTTCTATAACACTTTCTTTCACACAACATACGTCCGAGATTTGGTCACGAATTTGATTACATCCATCAGTATCAACAAGGTCGGGCATGTTGGATACAAACTCTGCATCAAGACAGCTATAGTCATCAATAGTCGTGTTACTTCCAGTAGCGGTGGTGAATGTAAATGGCGGTGCCTCTTCTCCACTAATACCGTCCTTTCCTTGTTCACAAATGGGACATATCATATCGGCAGCATTAGAACATCCACAATATGACGCTGATACACTCTGTTGAACACCACATACACTATCATCCTTATCGAAAGTATATTGTACCATTTGCTGAGACTCTTCACATGTAACTGTAATATTCATATTGGCAAGTGTAAAATAGAATTCAGGCAATGTACGTTTGGGTTTTGTAAGCTGACCATCTGGACAGAAGTTACATCCACTGTCTGGTGGTGAATTATTACAACCACATTTTGATCCGATGTACTTATACTCTCCACACAGACGTGGATCAGTATTATTAATAGCCATTGCTAACCAATCTTTACATGTCTTTTCGTATACTACCTTGTTTGGGTCTTTAACTGCTGATTCATCTTGACAAAAGTTACATTCTTCACTACCCGTAGCGATTGATGTTGTTGTTATGATTGCAAAGATAATTGATGTATCCTTCATTATCAACAGCTTGACGGTATGATATGAAAAAGAAGTCAAATTATAATCTATTGAAGTATTAAATGAATTTCATATGCATAGGATCCAACAACTATCGATTCTTTGCAATAATATAACATATCCATCAATCAAACATCAACTCTCATTATTCATTTATTTATGCATCAAATTCTATGAGAGTGTCAAATTGAAGTGTATCTTTTCCTTCTATTAGTGCTATATATCATCGTGATTATATAATATCATATCGACTCTACAATAGAATGTCGATTATTCCATTGATATACTTCGACGTCAATAGATCCATGCTAAATACGTCTTCACTATTGGTGTTGATCCGTGATGGTATCCTTTCGCGAGATTTGATATGATGTGCGATGGCGGCATTGACTTGTGTTGTTGTAGGCCGCTCGCTCTAGTATTTGCCGTAGTCCAGCGGCCGCTCCTCCTATATGAATCTATCAATCCATTACAGACTGTAGACAACAATCACAAGCTCACGATTGTCAGTAATTACAGTTAAACGGTAAAGGATACCATAACATAATCACAACAAAACACAAAACCAACGACGGTGGTCTCTTCTCTTATCTTACACACAATCAAAAACACACGGAAAACAAACACAAAAAAACAACGATGATAATCAAACCATACACATTAGGTATACTATTTCTAATAATAGTATCATTACTATGGACAATCTGTTCCATGGTTGTACAATATTTATATAATGATTATAAATTCAATTCACCATTTCTAATAGTTTACATTGGCACAAGCTTGTTTAGTATTTGGTTACCTATACGATTCTGCTGGGAACGGTATGGTTTGTGGATTGTACGACGATTGTATTGCAATAGTTGTTGTATAGATGATGAGAGTTATGAAGTGCTTGTAATACCATGGAAGAATTGCAATAAGCAACGACAAGGAAATGAAGCTCCAGAAGAACTCGAGACATTCAATAACAGTAACAACAATAGATTTCATGATGATACATCCGATAGAACACCAAATTCCTATGAAACACCCATACCATCCACATCAAATCATATACTATCACACATAGAACACATCTCAATGTCAAAAACTATTGCCCCCCTCTGGTTCCTCTCAAATTACTTCTACGCAATATCATTACAATATACATCAATAGCAAGTTCGACTGTATTAGCTAGTATGGGTAGTATATTTACTTTTCTATTTGCAACATGTACTAAGTATGGTGATGAAAAAGTTACTAGGTATAAGTTAGTAGGTGTTGTTTTATGTTTTTGTGGTGGTGTTGCTACGGCATGGACTGATGTTAATGGCGGCGGTAGTAGCGAATCAACAACAGCAACATTAGATTCAGATGGAAGCGGTAGAATACGAAGAATACTACTACCACACATCATAACAAACATTGAACAATCTGAATCAGTACAAACTCTCCTAGGAGATATAGCAGGATTATTATCAGCAATCGGATACGGAGCATATACAGTACTAATACGAAATGTATGTCCCAAAGATGAAAGTAGAATGAGTATGCAACTATTCTTTGGTTACATTGGGGTATTAAATATGATTGTATTGTGTCCATTTGCTATTTGGATAATTGTTTCAAGTGGTAATAATGATAATGATAGTCAAGAAGAAGTAGACTCTATAGATCAGATAGAGGATCCATCAACAGCAGAAGACAACGATCAAACTACAACGACAACATTGACGGGTACAATCTTTCTCTTCTTAATATTAAAAGGATTATTAGATAATGTACTATCCGACTATCTATGGGCACGTGCAGTAATCTTAACATCGGCAACGGTAGCTTCGGTAGGTGTGGGATTGACTATACCCATGGCATTTATTGCTGATTATATCATGGGTAATTATGGTAGTGATGGCGGTAGTATAGAAGTGGGTGATGTATTAGGAGCATTATTTGTATTGAGTGGGTTCGTGTTTGTCAATATGAATCATGAATTGGGTGATAGAAGTAGTAGAGGTGGTAGTGGAATTGAGGATGATCAGGGATATGACTTTGGTGATTCATCACTTGATGTTGTTAGTGTTGATCGGAATGAGGCGGCTATCCTTTCATAGACAAGTAATCAGTTGATTCACAAAGGCATACATATATCCCTTGATAGCTGAGTAGAGGTGCATGTGTTGACGAAACTTTCGTCCTCTTGGTGAAGAGAGAGTGAAATTTTCACACTTAGCTGGGTATCCTTGCACATCTACTCATTCGATGATATTATGTTATTATTGCAAAAGAATAATCAAGATGAGAAGGGCATGCTCCATTTTAGGGACTAAGGTGCTTCATCACCGGTCTGGTCTATTGTCCAACAACACAAGATTCTCTACCAACTACAGAATAATAAACAGAGCAGCAGGTGGAGGATGGCATCATCGATCTCATCTTGTAGATTTGAATAGACAATCTCTCATTGATTCGTTAGGATTCGATGAATACAAGTTAGATACCATGTACTTAACAAAGAATTGGATCGATGTATTGACTCTAGATAAGGGTGTATTGGAAGCACGTGCCAATCGGCTAAGGAAGAGGCTCGGCTTAAGTGATGCACAGCAAGATACCGGTCGAGAAAAGATACCGGCGTTATTTCGCTAAAGGCCTCGTGCATCGAAACCCAACGCATGCCTCGGTCGCCGCTGGTCGCCTATGGTCGTCGGTGGTCGCCGCTGGTCGCCGCTGGTCAACTCTCTCTACTCATCATCAACCATCTATAGACCATTTCTACTGCTCAAAGTGGCTTTCTTACAACAAGAAAAAGTTGAAATAGACTTGCCGCCACATCTGATTGCTGCTGCCACTTACATACCATGATAGTAGTAGTAGAGCAGCACAGCACATATGCAGTTAGATATACTTACAATAGTAAACAATGGTGTGTTAGATGATTCTTATATTGTTGTCAGGCTGGATAATTGCAATTAAATGAAATGACCTACACTCTACACCTACGCGCAACATAATTACTTTCGGCAGCTGTTCTCTCAATAGCCGCTATATCCCAACCAATTTTTACCATGACTTTAAGTCATGGTATGAATAAATATTTAACCGTTAGAATCGCTACCATGACCGAAAGTCATGGTAAAACATTGTGACGTGGAACATATTGCAACAATTTTGAGCTCGACGAGGATACGGTATCCTTTTCATTTTTTTGCAATCACATCCATCAACTTGTCGACGCCGATCGACTATGATGTAGATAATCGACGACGGCGCCCATTACACCATCGGATCGGCCGTCGAGTGTAGTATACGTGTAGTATCGGCGGCTTCTCCATACGACATTTTTTCATGCTATTGCAATAGATTAAAGATTGAGTATCCTCTACCGTGACTTTCGGTCATGGTATGAGCCTCACGTAGAGCAGTACCAATTTCTACATGTACCATGACTTAAAGTCATGGTTAGAAAATTGGTTGGGATATCCATTACAACATATGTTCCAAGTACATCGTCCTTTGCATTGATATGTATTGCGGCCGTCATGTTAGTTTCAGCAGTGATAATTATGAATAAGAGATGATGCAACATATCTTATACAATATCATATGTATCTCCGCCGAGCAAATAATTTGTACATTCTAAATACCAAACATCGCGGCTATATCGGCTATCAACAACGTTTTCAAGTACAGTATGCTCTGTTTATGATAACAACAACAACTTTCAAGTGACCGGCTGCCGCGAAGTTAGAGTACAAGCGACGATACAACACATATCATATCATCTATGAGTTGTGAAATTAAAATTTGGTATTTTTGCAAGCACAAAAGTTTGCAATAATATGAATGCATAACTCGGCCGCTAAAAAGGTTATGCATTGGTTTGAGTTGTCTATGATACCCGTGTGAACTCTTCTGATAGTAGTAACCGCGAAAATGAAGTACAAGCGACGATACAACGTATATTATATCGTTTATGTGATATGATATTGAAAGTTGGTATTTGCAAGCACAAAACATATGCAATCTAGATTGCATAACTCGGCGGCTAATGCGGCTATTCATACCAAACCAAGCACATAACGGTTGCATTGATATCAACACCAATATCATACAACGCCGAACAATTGATGATACAACATATCTTATACTAACTATGAGATATAGTTTTCATAATTATACATAGTTATTTGAACAACAAAATAGTATTCGTGCTGCATATAGGTTTATTAGAACTATTATATATTCTGCTATCGTGTGCAACAAACTGGAATCCTTGGATCAACCTCGGTACCATAGTCCTCATTGATAATAATCTTAAACATTTTTGATACTTTGTATTGACTCCTACTATCTCCATGTATAATGATACTGCCTCGTTAAAATCATCACAGATGTAACCTTATTACCAATCTATTGCAATCTTTTCACTCAAACGATGCATCAGTGATGTAGTTAGTATTGCAATTAGTAGTGTTTCTATCACACTACATTGAGACCTAGTTATGTTGCATCCCCTACATCTAATACAAGATAATAAGTTACATAATAGCAAGATATATCTAATAACAAGTTATATAAGATGGTCGTCGGTGGTCGTCGGTGGTCGTCGGTGGTCGCCTATGGTCGCCTGCGGTCGCCGGTGGTCGCCGCTGGTCGCCGCTGGTCGTCGGTGGTCGTCATGGTCATGGTGACTATGCGGCATTTCGGATGAGTTGTTAGTCTCACTCTCCATTTCACGAACCATTGAGTATACAAGTGAACCAGTAGGAAGATGTGCTGTAAAAGATCTAGTCTCATCACCAATAACAGATCGTGTGTCAATAATCTTCTTGTGATCACCTAGCTCTGTGCATATCATGTATTGTGTGTCACACATGAGATTGCACTTACTATTCTCCAAATCGAACTGACTGATCTTCCTTGCATGTTCATAGTCTTCTATCTTTCTCTTTGGTTGTGTACGAAACTCTGCTAGGTTAGAGTCAAGCTCAAGATCCATTGCTACAGCAGCCACAATCCAGATGACGCTCTTCTTAGCCTCTTTTGAAAGTCGACTTGTGATCCGTTTGTGATAAACTTTGATTTGACCTCCCCTCTTCTCTCCGCCTTGATTACTACCAGACTGGCCTTCAATCCCAACAGCTTTTCCTCCAGAGCAACAAGGGTCATGGCTCAAGTAAGTCTTCTTAAGATGGTTGACATGCTTTGTCTTTTCTTCATCAGTCTTCTTCTTAGAGTTGCGGAGATGAAGCAACTCATCATGTTTCTCCCATAGCAATCCGTTGAATGACTCATAATCTTGTTTATACTTTGGTGGTATGTAATTTCCATAGTGAACATCCCCCACAACCTTTGACATGTCTTTGTAGCCAATGCCCATGTTGGTAAGAAGATAACGTGAGAGAGATCCTTTAGATCCTCTCTTCCCACCCCCACGTCTTAGAGCCAATCGAACTATATGTGCATGACAACTACGTACTCTCAACTGCAATGCCCTTGCAGCTTTCTTCAATGCCCCAGCTCCATCATGTTGAGAGTCCTAAGATGTAACTTAAAGAATGCTAGTAACTAATGTTCTAGTGAATTATGTGCTATCTAAGCGTGCAATTCATTAGGGGATTATTAGAGGTAGTCTGTGAAGTTAGTACGTCATTAGATGAGCTGGCAGCCAGTAGTGCTCGGTCCTCAGTAATACGTGGAAGCGGTATCTTCTTCAGGTAGGTATCGCCCAGTATTTCAGCACACCCTCGCCGAGCACTTGGCATTGTAGCTCGTGGTAGGTGGGTGGGTGAGTTGGGTTCATGTTGATAATAGGGTCTTACATGTTGATGTATTTCGCCTATGTGATTTTTGGATGGATAATCACCCAAGTTTTCTTGCCCTGGATGGTGGTGGAAAGTTGCCATCTTTTGGGCTTCGGCATCTACTAGCCAGAAGTATCTCATTTCCATGGCTCTTGATTTCTGTCGTTTGATGGTGTTGTTGACAATTCCGACGGCAGTTGTGTTATCGACATGGAATGGTGTTGGTGGCTGTGGGTGGCCGAGCTCGGCAAGAGTGATTCGCATTATTTTGGCTTGTTGTGCATTGAGGAATAAAGCACCTAGTTCGGCTTCAGCAGCCGAGGCAGCAACAAGTTTGAGGATTGTGCATGTGACGTGTACTGCTCCATTGAGCTTGATTGGTACCTTGTCTTGAGGCATCGATCCTAAGAAGAAGTATCCCCCAGCTCTACTTCTTGCTTTGGGAGCAGAGAGATATGAGGCATCGGAGTGTACGTTGAGAATCATGTCGGAGGCTTTATATCTGATGACTGCGTCTGGATGTGTGGCCATGTAGTCCATGAGTTGATTGATTCGTTTCATTGTATTTTCCGTTGGATTAGCTTGTTCTGCTGCAATTGAACTTAATGCCATGAGTATTGTAATGTCCACTGCGCGAGCATAATATAGAAAACTACCGACTACTTGTTGAATGCGCTTCTTGCCATTTTTGTCAAGTTTTGGGCTGTTATCTTCTGGTGTTACATTTTGATTATCTTTGCCGTATTGTATTGGATTTGGAGAATAAGGACAATGTTGTAGCCGTTTTGGCATTGGATGTTCATATTTGACGAGTTGTTTGATAACATACTTGGGCATTGATATATCAACATATCTGTCTGCCATATTTGTAGCGTAATGCCAATCTAATGTAATACCGCAATATAATGCTCCTGTCCAATCTACGTCTATTTCATAATGATCTCTTAATGCCGATAGTAAATGTTGTACATTTTCTTCTCCAACGTACTTGATACCGAAGTCATCAACTGCCAGGGTGAAGGAGATGTTTCTCGTCTCGTGCTTCCATAGTCCTGGGGTGTGAGGCAATTCAAAGTAACCATGTACTTCTAACCGTTCTCGTAGTAATTTGTTGGCTAATATTCCTGCTTGTGGGAGCCCATACATTCCTCGTTGGATTTCCATGTAGACATATCCATTGATTACTTTATCTTGTAGATTGTACGCATCAATAAATTCTTGAGGGAATATGGAAATCTTCATTTTCATGTACTCGAATCGATCCAATGGTGTATTGAGATAAAAGTTTTTGACATCTGCTACCGCAAATTTTGCATCTTTTGTACTAATAACACTATTCCACATGAGTTTGGTTGTTGTTAAATCTGTTGTACGTGTTGTTAGTTCGTATGGGTAATCGATGAGGTTGCCACCAACTGTAATACGTACTCTATTTGGATCATCCTTTTGTGGTCGGTAATCAACTACAATTCTTGCATATGTTACTGTTCTATCCGCGGGTATGCACCTGACCTCTTCTCTGGATAAGAACTTTATTGTGTTTGTCCCATCGACTAAATCACCAAAGCCTTGAGCTAATCTACCCAATTCCTTGCACATAGCTTTCATCCATATCGCTTTTAATTCTGGATCATTTGCTAATGTTTCATATTTGGTGATTGTTTCTTTTGTGATTGGGTGAACAACTCCATTGCACATTTCTTCTATATCAATAGCTGGTGATATTGTGAGCTTGTCATGTTGTAGTGTAGTTGGTATTGAATATTGTGGAGCATTGTAGTAACCTAAACCGCATACATGATATACTGCTGCTTGATTTATATTCGCTGCCGTTCTGAGATTTTGGAAGTATACTGGTTGTCTACTATTTTTGTTCCTAATACGACATGACTCTCGTCTCGGTGGTAACAAAGCATGTTTAACAATCTCATCTTGTTCCTCTATATTACCAATATCGTTATTATTATCATCCTCCTCTTGTGTGATGGCTGGGATTGTTGTATTGATGGGGGAAGATACATCACTTGGTGTGATTTGTTGTAACTGTTGTTGCTGCTGTGATTGTTGTTGTAATTGTAAATGGAAATCATCATCTTTAGATATTTGTTCTTCTATTAACTTTTGTAGCCTCTTACGTGATATATTCTTATGATGATTGCGTTTACTGCCGATTAGTACTCCATTGACTTTTCTCTTTGATTGTTGAACTTTTTTATTGCAGGGGATATAATGACTCTTCTCCTCAGTCATTATTCCTTCGGAGTTATTTTCATTTGACTGTTGGCTCAGACGGACATTTTCATCATTTTCTTTATTACTACTACTTGCTGTGTCGATTGGAGGTTGTATTTCTTCCATCACAGTTGGCATTGGTATATTATTCCGTGTTCGTCGTTGGTGCACATATCTTGTATTTTGTATCACCCTCGGAGATGTTGCATTAGTGGAAGTAGATGTTCGTGTCACCCTCGGAGATCCGGTATCTTCCACCCTCGGAGCTTGCTTATTTGTGATGATTGCAGTCAATTGTTCTATTATCTTTGCATGTTTTACTTTTGATGCTGCCGATAAAGGTGTAATACTATGAAGTTGTCGTAATAATGCATCAGCTGCTAATACTGTTCGATCATACTCCGAGATGGTTGGTGGAGAGCAATGTGCTGGATATACTTTATATGTATCACTGATTCTGTAGCTTCTTGTTAATTGGCAGTAGAATCTTAGGCATCGGTAGTGTTTACGTGCCATGCCTACATAGTAACAATCTGTACCGTGGGGTGCATATGCAGTTCGAGTATTCGGGTCATCTAGGATGAGACTTTTTGTACCAAGGATGGACATAGGCGTTTTGTTATAATCATATGGTCCTTCTAAATCTTCATATGCTGATATTGTTGGGTTACGACGTGATGTTCTTAACATATTCAATGTATCTTGTACTTGTGGTAGAAACTGATCCCACAGTTGTAGTGGACAATCACCATCGATGGTTGCAAGTGCAGATATAAAATGATCTTTGAATGTTCGTATGGCTCTTTCCGCAGCATTGACTCGATGATTGTTAGGTGGTACCATATGTATATCAATGTCTTGTTCTTTGATGTAACTTTCGACTAATTTTGATGACTCATTATCCATCACATTTAGTGTAACTTTGACGTCCCGTTCATTGAGATGTGTTATAACTTTTTCAAATGCCGCTTGCATAGATTCTGCCGATCTGCTAGGCATTGGTATGGCAAGGATGACGTTCAAATCGTATACATATGCAATGAATATGTATACCATGCTACTGAATGATCGTACAGGGAATGGGCCGGGTAAATCTGTATACATAGTCCCGGATATCTTGTCTGCTAATGCAGCCATACAGAAAATATCATGTGCCGCACATACTTGTTCAGTCGGATTCATATCATCTACTGCCTGTCGAGCATCAAGTATGTCTTGCCTATTGTTGCTTGTTGATTGTATACCTTGTGATCGTCGTACCATATGCCCTTTATCCGTTGCCGTTGATGGTGGTAAATACTTGTTGATGAGCTGATATGTTAGGCCCGGAAATGATCGTAGCTGATTATTCTTAATTGCTTTGAGTAGTGTTATCTTTGGTGGTGAGCATAATGTTTGATGATGATATTTGGCTAATTCATCTTTTGACATTGTAGGCACTGTTGCACTAGCCGCTATGGCAGTGGTTGTTGTAGGTATATGCTCGACTGGTGCATGTTGGGTGGGATTGATCGGTATCATCCAAAGTCCAGTTCTCGTGCATTTCTTGGCATATAATACTACTCTTCCTCGATACGTAACTGTACAATCAATCTTAGTGAAGTGTACTTCACATCCGGCATTGCATAAAGTAGTAACTGATAGTAACGAATAACCTGCCAAGCCTGGTACAATATGGCCAATACGTCCTTCTTTTGGTAGTTGTGGCATATCAAGAGCACATGTATGTGAGGAGTCGACACGTGTCCCATCTGGTATCTGCACCGTCAAGGGCTGTAGTGCAGGTGCAATGTCGATGACTGGGGCATTAGTCACAAAGAAATGACTAGTGGCACCTGAATCCAATATTGCCCACTTAATTCTGTCTCGCATTGCAATATCCACCGTCTGTAGTATAGTAGCGGCAGCATTTGCATATTGACTTCTAGTTGGTTGCTTGGATTTTAGAAACGCTGGTCTGGGATAGATATGGTTCTCACTAGTTAGGGTGGGGATCGGAGTAGTAGGATACGACAAAACACTTGACTTAATATCAGTTAAACTATCTCTACTCTCCGCCCCTCCCCGTCACATAGGAGGATATCCAAACCCGCCATATCCACCATTCATGGGAGGTGCTGGAGCTTGCGGCATCTGAACTAGACCTTGAGGCATCACGGGAGCTTGAGGCATCTGAACTTGACCTTGAGGCATCACGGGAGCTTGCACGGGCGGCATCATATTGAATGCACGCTGTTGAATTGGTTGTTGCCACTGCATAATCGGCTGTTGCATTACAGGTTGTTGCATAGGAGGCTGTTGCATAGGAGGCTGTTGCATAGGAGGTTGAGCGGCTTGTTGACGACGTGCAGCACGAGTAGGGGCTGGTGGACGGCCAACTTGACTAGGCAAGATGGTCTTGTGTGCACATTTCATGTTGCCTCCCATTGGATTTGCACGAGTAGCATAGATATTATGTCCTGGAGCCTGCCTTTCACATGTCATACTAGTATGATTGTCATTAACATCACAACCATGTGTCCAACAGTAGTTGTTATTCTCAAAACGCTTGATATTGCTGGGAACAGTGGGCAGTTGTTGAGCAGCTTGTTGGTATCGACCACCAGTTGTACCGCGACCACCATTTCTACCTGCACGTCCACCACCTCTTCTACCACCGCCTCCACGACCTTGGCCTTGGTATTGTGTTTGATACGGGGCTTGATACGGGGCTTGATAGGCAGGGGCTTGATAGGCAGGAGCTTGATTTTGTTGGACGACTTGGCACAACATCTGCACTTGCTGTGCGAGGGACTGAACGGCATTATTACTATTTGTAACATTTGCCATTGCTTCGGCGTTGGCGGCATGACCTGCGGCGAATCGGGCTGCTGTCTCTTGTAGTAGTTGTTCAGAAGCTGCCTCCTGTTCTGCAACTTGAGCGGCATTCATACCATATCCCAAACTATTAGCTGATTGACCTGTCAAGCGGCGGATACGAAGCTTTTCACGCCACCATGTACGGAAGTTATCTAAACTCCTATCCTGCTCTTGTAACCATTGCTCGTAGAGATCACCATACCGTCCACAATTTACTATTAATTGTTCTCCCATATCTACTACGTCATCTTCATAGATTGGTCGGTTTGCCATGTCTGCAAAGTGTTGTCCTTTTGCCAGTTGTCGAAGTAGAGTGGCAAAGCCGGTGTCAGGATTCCATGATGCTTCCATACGTTTGGTATTGTTGGTGCGATCAGTTGATGTTGTTGTTCCATACTCTTTTGATAACCACTTTAACATGTGCAGTAGTGTAGGATGGGCGACGCCGGATTGGAGACAATGTGTTGCATATTCTGTGACGTATGTACTGTCTAACATTTTCTTGAGGCGGGCGACTAATGCAGCGTTCATATTGTTTACTTCTTCGTGCTTTTTCTTCTGATTGTCATACTTATTTTGGTCGTTGAGACGATCGTTGGCATCGATTCCATCGTGTTGCAATGGAGGAGGATTGTAATAGTCCGATGGTAATTCAGGGTCGGATAGTGTTGCCGATGGATATGCTTCTGTTGAGATGTTGGCCCATGTTTCTTTATTGTATACTAACCACAAGTATCCCAAATTGCTAATGCTTGTTTTGGATGTAATTGCACATGCGTGTAAATGCTCAGTAGCGTCGACGATGCCGTCAATTGCTGGTTCTCCTACAATCGTATTGGGAATTGGAGGGAACAACTTGGTGAAGTCCGCAATTGTTGTGATAGTACTGCTCATCGTGTGTGTTTTTGACGACGACGATGTTATGCACTTTATTATTGTTTTATTTAGGTTTTGTTCTCTTATCACTAGAACTGTTGAGAGTCCTAAGATGTAACTTAAAGAATGCTAGTAACTAATGTTCTAGTGAATTATGTGCTATCTAAGCGTGCAATTCATTAGGGGATTATTAGAGGTAGTCTGTGAAGTTAGTACGTCATTAGATGAGCTGGCAGCCAGTAGTGCTCGGTCCTCAGTAATACGTGGAAGCGGTATCTTCTTCAGGTAGGTATCGCCCAGTATTTCAGCAC
>Ga0214478_100680_pt1 | contig 19560 bp, 10 predicted proteins | sample M1_20Mar14CPVII9_2_FD_178001 | JGI IMG/M metagenome (GOLD analysis project Ga0214478, IMG submission 178001) | Marine eukaryotic communities from Monterey Bay, California, United States - M1_20Mar14CPVII9sort6BwellD7 | ecosystem: Environmental > Aquatic > Marine > Unclassified | place: USA...
CAAGATATGAGCATACCAACAACATTTTGAAAATCTCTTCGATACACTGTGTTGTCGTTTACAAGACTGAGTAATAGTATTATAAATTATTGAATCATACTTTCAATCATGAATAGTTGGAACAATACTACTAGTTATAACAATAATAACAACGCAATGGAATCATCATCGACAGCATTGGACTGGCCAACTGAAGATAATTATGAACAGCCAATGTTAAATAATAATGTGCAACGACCAACATTACACAATATGAACAAGCACCACCACAATTCATCATCATCACCACAGCTTGAACATAACTTATCTTTAAAATCAAGCGGATCACGAGATCAACAAATATTCCGACGTGCATTATCTCGAAGTTCCACAGGAAGTACTCCACCGCCTTCTAATAATAGTACTAGTTTTAGTACACGAGGTAGCAGTAGTGCTAATATGAATGTTAGCAGTACTACCAATAATAACAACAATAATAATGGAAGGGGAAGTATTATATTTGAATCATACGAAAGTTCAGTAAACAATAATCATAATCGATATGATGGTGGTGGTAGAAATCATAACAGTATATCCATTCCCTCGCGAGATTTAGGCAATGGTAATAATAGATCAATATTAGACAACATAGCCGAATCGGTAGCACAACGACAACAAACATCACAATTAAATGCTGCACAATTGAGAGCACTGAACAACAGTAATCTTACTAACACTCCTACAAGTCTACAACAACAAAATCAAAGTCTGTCTAAATCATTTGGCACACCATCTCCAAGTAATACATCCCACCAACAACTATCTTCACCTCCACAATCAACAAACACAAAGCCTAGATCAACAGTGAATAAATTGGTATCAATGTTTTCATTAAAGCATGAAAAGGAATTAGCCAAGAAGAATAGTTCAGCATCGTCAATACCATTATCAAGTGAGGAGAAGAGAATTGCAGCAAATAGTGTAAAGAGTAGAGCAAGTGGTTGGGAAAATAGAGCAAGAAGTGAAGATAAGAAGAGTATAGGTAATGTTGGAGGTGGATTGCAATATATTAAACAGACTGTTGCCGGTGTGCAGTTTCAATCACCGATTATTACCAATACCAATAGACAACAGTCGCAACAAACTCAAAGAAATCAAGGAGGGAGTGTTACAAACTCTTCAACACAGTCACAATCAACCTACTCTACTACAGGTCCATATATACAATCGAATCATAATCCAAATTCAACAAATTTTAATCCACCTCAACACCATCACAATCAACAACAACAAGTACAACAGCCACTATCAATATCACCATCAAGATCAAATACACAATCAAGTGTCACAGAATATACAGGAGAGTCATCCAATTATAATCCAACAGGATGGCCTGGCACGATTGATCGAAGAGGTAGAATGTATGCAATGGAATCACGTAGCTATAGTGAGAGTGAGAATGAAAGTACTAGTTCACCACTCAAGAATATGAATCAAAGACGCGATGAGTATCCTGTGCAGAATTATCGTGATAATGAAGTTCAACATCATCAACACCAGCAACAGAAGGAAACTTGGCTAAATGGTGATAACATATCAATCTACGACGGTGAATCAGCTGTTGTGCCTTCTTCTCATGGACCAATAGATTTAGATGGTTCATACAACGCTAATGTTGAAAATGAGAGAAGGAGTGGTCCGATTGATTTGGATGAGGCATATGAAAATCGATTTGATAATAATAAGAGTGCAGCTGATGTACAGTTGAATGCTGCTTTACAATTGAGGAACAATACATCTCAAAGACAAACACCGGGTAGTGCGAGACAAGCAACCAACACTACATCAATGAATAGTCAAACAACAAGAGAAAGGTTTCAACCATCACAAACTACAAATGCAATGTTAGAACAAGATGCCAAGCTTCATGGTATTGATTTAACTGGTAGTGAACATCGTGTCCGCGCCTCTGGACGACGATTGCCAAGTCCTAAGATATTTCAAGAGGAGGTATCGTTTGATACCGATCCACCACATGACACTGCATACAACAACAACAATTCATATTCATCACAACAGCAACAAAGAAATCAACCACAAACATTATCAGAGGAAGCACTCCGATATAAAGATAGTCAAAGTGCACCACCCCGAGAGGGTGGTAATTTGATGTTACGTGGCTATCGTGGCTTCATTGATAAAACAAAAGATGTACCTAACTTAATGGATGACTTGGAAAGTGAGGCTAGTACGAATATCTTTTCTACTGCCGATGTTAGACGACATGCTAACATGGGATTGACACTGCCTTCCATATCACAACAGCAACAACGAAGGAAACTTAGTAGTAGTAGACAAACTTCTCTGGGTTCAATAGTATCATCAAATATTGAATCTGAATCAGATGTCTTTGATGGTGTTGTACAAGAGGAGCCTTTTGGTCTATCAGAAGAGCAATACTCATTATGGGAACGATCACAAGATGCCCCACAGGCTATACAACAACATGCTTCTTATAATTTTGAAGATGAAGAGCAAGTGAACTTTTCTACACAGTACAATCCTTTTACAACAACCTCAAAGCCTCTACACAATTCGAGGGCACAGAGTAACAGCTTTTTGGACCCATCGCTTGATATTTCGGCAGTCACTCGGGGATCAGCCGACATCTCTTCTCGTCATCTTCATCATGATATGGATGGAGAAGACGAAGATTTTGAGAGCTTGCCAGATCTGTCAATCTATTATGTCCAACCTGAAATGGTCCGAAAGATGGTCAGGGCATTTAGAAAACTATGTACAAGTCAGATGGAATTTAGCAGTTCCGAAGAATCAATGTTATATGACTTTGAGAACTTGGTAGATACAAAGAAGGCATTCGCTCTATTTGAAATGAGAAGTCGTATTATGGAGACTGATATAGATCGAGGCTTGGAACGACGAGGTGGTACGAATGTAGTAGATGATATAGTATTAACACCATACTTCCAAGCAGCATCAAGAGTTCGTGATGCCGTAATTGTTAGTAAGGCATGGCGTGATGGGGCAACACCGAAGGATGTTACCACCGCACATTTACTCACACGTCGATCGGCCAAGGCACACTTTGTTAAGAGGCCAATTTATCGCATTAGACGGCCTGGCATGTCATATTATGATTCCAATGTTCCTCAATATTGGCTTGAGGAGGTAAAGTGGCTTGATGATACCGACTTTCAACAGATGAGATGTCAATCACTTGGAGCTGGTACGATGTCAGGGTTTGAAATGTTCACTATTGGAGATTGTCAGAGTATACTACTAAGACTGACGAGTGAGAATTGTACACAACTACGAAGAGAGTTAAAGGTTGCAATGTTACATTCTATAGAAGCTGAGGAGTTAATGCAAGAAGAGATTGATCTAGACGGCGATGAGAATATTGTATTAGAGGCCGAACAACTGTTTCGTGATGCTACCATAGAGGTCAAGAGACTATCCGTCAAGCTTGTATTGGCAGATAAGGCTTTTGCTCTTGTCAGGAATAGAATGGAGAAGCTTGTGGAAACAATCGAGTCTCTACTCGTGCAGATTGAAGACGAGGATGATGATGGCGGTGAAAGTATCTCTTCGTCTGTACAATCTGAATGTGATGACTTTGACGAAGACAACTCTTATGCAAGTCAAGACAGTGAAGATAAAGAGGAACTCGTTCAACGGGCGAAACGAGCAGAACTATCTGCTGAAGTTGCCGTGAGAGAGACTCTATTAGCCAAACAACAAGCTGAACAGATGCAATTCGATAAACAGAGGGAAATTGATGAATTGAAGAACAAGCTAGTTGAGATGGAAACAAAGTCGCAGCTCATGGCTGCCGAGAATCGTAAACTATACTACGGTGGAGGAACACAAGTTAGTGCTTCCTTCTTCCTTGATGATGCCAAATCATTCTTGGGAAGTACGTTTGACAAAGATGCTGAGGAGACAAGGAAGCAAAAGTTGAAATCTAAATTCAAGGAGCGGAGAAAGCCCAAGGTAGTTGTGGAAGCTACACCACAACGAAAGACTGCAGTGAGGGACGAGGAGATTTACAGTCATCACGACTTCTACACAAGAGCCCTTAATGCAGTGAACAAAAATGATACTCATTATTAGGTAGGAGGAGATTAGTTTACTTGTTAATTGAGCCAGAACTGCACCACGGGTGTTCCTCAATTTGAGATAAACTTAGTCTCTCTCTAGGATTTGCTACTAGAATTCTCGAGACCAAGTCTTTAAAGCTTGGGCTTACATCTGATGGGAATTTGAATGATGCCCTTTGGATCGAGTCGAATAGATTAGATGTATTATTTGCATCGAAAGGAAGGCGTCCAGTTGCCAGGACGTACAATATCACACCTAGTGTCCAAATGTCAGATTTTCTCCCATCATATCCGTCACTATCAAGTACCTCTGGCGACACATAGTTTGGTGAGCCACAGGCTTGACATTCAATTAAGGGATGAAGATGAGGTACCATACAATACAAATCTTTCAACAGCATCGCAATTAACAAAACTCACTAGTATGTAACAGTTTGGAAGATGTTAGAGTAGCCTCGTCTACGGTAGTGTTATGAAGTGCTGAGAGACCAAAGTCTGTTATTTTCAAATTGCCATTCTCATCGAGGAGTAGATTTTCAGGCTGATATAAGAAGATATAAGTATGAATGTTGGTGAGACACATCATATGCACGGAAACATACGTCACTGCTTCATACCTTAAGATCTCGATGACAGATTCCTTGAGCATGGCAACAGGTAACACCCTCAACGAGTTGCTTGAAGAATACTCTAGCCTTGGCCTCTCCAAAGCCTCTCTCCTTTACTAAAAGATCAAACAACTCGCCCCCTGTCACCAATTCTAAAACTAGATAAATCTTAGTTTTAGAAGCCAATACTTCGTAGAATTGTACTACTCGAGGGTGTTTAATGATACGCATTATAGCGATCTCTCTCTTAAGTTGCTTAGCCTGAAAGATGCGCAAAGTGAAAGAGAGGTAGAATGACACATGTCAGTACACAACTCGTCGAGACTTTATAGAACACATGCAGCATTCACACGGTAAACAATACAAACGTGGACTTTCCATGTGTTGCTTTTCAACCTGTGACTTATCAAGACACTTGACGGCGAACTCTTGACCTGACTTCACATGTCTAGCTCTCCTTACAGTTGCGAATGAACCCTCACCTAGCACTTCACTTAGTTCATATTCGCCAACTCGTTTCTTAAAGTAAGTATTTGGACTAGCCTTCTTCATGCTATTGATCGATTGGCTTGAAGATATGTAAGATTAAGAAGTTAGAGCTGATAATCTCATGGACACCAATTTAAATTTAAATACCAACGGTCGTTGGTTATAAATAAAAATGATATGATTATCTACTATGAATAGGTTGTTTACTATGTTTAGTATATCTTAGTAATCTACCTTTGTGTGTGACACGGCTCAGTATCTCTGTCTCGTCTATGAATAGACCGCTCTAAAGGGCTCCCTGAATTTTTGTTGACTATGCATCTACTTTCAGTTGTTCACTAACTTGAATCAATCATGTGTTCACCTTCTCTTTGAGTCGATATAACTCTGCAGATCCGATTGATGAAACCGATTTACTCGGCTTGAAGGGTGCCCTTGCGCCGTACTAAACAAAAGAGAAAGAAGTTAGTATGTTGCATGGATAAAATGCATAGAAGATATAATGATAATCCTCTGACTTTGCTTACCGGTCTTGGGATATTTAGAGTATTCTCATTCTCGTCCAATGGCAAGTAGGCGGTTGGGCGCAACATAGTTGAACTGGGTGCAGCTGAATCGTCTTGTACTGCCTCTAGTGCATCTCTCTTCTCGTTCTTATTAGTCGTACTGTTGTTCTTCACTTGATTGGTGGTCACTGCCAAATCGTTTCGAAGCGAGAGATCGTGTTCGAGCTCAGCAATTCTCGTCTTGCTTGATTCGATAATCTCATTGTACATTTGAAGCTCGCTCTGTTGTGAGATGTAAATGCGCTGTTTCTCTTGAACTCGACTTTGATATTCGTTGATATCATTTAGAATAGTTTGAGTTGAGCTCAACCAATCATCCCTTGACTGTTGTGCTTGTTGTACACGGAGAAACAACTCTTGCATTTGAATACTCTTGGTGAGCAACACCTCCTTCTTGTTATGTACAAGACGCTCCAAAGTTGATAACTTGGCAACTAGCTCCTCCTCTGACGGATCTTCACCGTCGTAATGTCTTAACCTAGCTTGATTGGGACTCTCGAGTTCTTGACACAGCCGTTGTGTTTCTAGGATCTGTTTCTCTAGTGACGTCTTGGTAGATTCAATCTTCTCCTCAATATCTGCAGGGCTATCAAGATCCTTCTTTAACAAGTCAATACTGCGCTGTATGTCTTTATTCTAAGAGATGAGAGTTGCAATTAGATGACTTCAAGTTTAGATGCATGGGTATTTTATAAGAGAAATAATCTTCATACTCTTCATACTCACCTTCAACTCAACCATGTGTATCTCTTCTTCTTTCTGCTGATTTTCGAGCTCTGCTTTCTTTAGTGTTACATTGTATGTCAAAGAGCACTCTGTCATTTCCATTAGTGACAACTTTTTACCTTTTAGTTGTTCACTCATCGAATCTTTTACGGCGAGTAGTTGTTCAGACTGAGAGAGTGTTCTTTCGACCTCTCGTTTGGCACTACTAAGGGAAGCCTTCAGCTTGTCAATCTGTGCCTCTTGCCTCTCGACATCCTCAAGAGCCCGCTGATAGATTGACCAGCTTTCGCTCTTGTCACTTCGTTTGGTTGCTCGCTTTTGTTGAGCGGCAACTCGAGCATTAGATTCTTCGTGAAGAGTCTTCATTTTCTCATTCCTCTCCTCATTACGCTCTACAAGTTCTTGTTGAAGAGACTCGTGTTTCACTTTCATTTGATTTAACGCCTTCTTCGTCTCACCAATCAATTTGGTACATTCATCCTTTTCTCCGTTAATCATCTCGGCGAGTCTGTTGAAATCCCTTGTCTTCTTATCTGTATCTCGGATCTTCTTCGACAAGTCAAGCTTCTGCATCTCCGAAACATGAATTTCCATGTCGACATCACTCTTCAGCTGCTCTATACTCTCAATCCTACGACGAGTAAAGGTACGCTTCTCTTTAGTCAAGGATAGTAAAGTCATACACTTCTTCTCCTCTATACGAGCTTTTTCAATCTCACACTCCTTCTCCGCCACTGCCTTTGTAGACTCTTCGAGTTGTTCAAGTGTATCATTGGATTCATATTCTTCATCCTCCAAATTTTGCAGGACATCATCAACTTTTCCCTTCATAGAGGTCAAGGTCTGTTCATATTTGTGCTTCTCTGCCTCAATCATTGATTTGGTGTTTTGTAACTCTTTTAGCTTTGATTTCATCAAGGGTATAGATGATTTGACTTTCATAGTTGCTTGTTGCTTCTTTGCGAGGTTATTCTTTGCCACATTCAATTGCCGGTTCTCTGAATTAATGGTAATAGAAGATGGAGTAAGATCAATCACTTGTTAGTTTCATACTTTCATAAGATATCTCCAAGTCAAAACAAGAAATAATACTCACCTGCGATTAGGAAAGCTTTGTTATGTTTGATTTCATCTCGTGTCTTCTTCATATTTAGCTCTGTCTCCACCCTTTCTGTTGCTAATGCATGCTGACGTACCTTTTCGTCAGCAATTTGACTAGTATATCCATCCACACATGAACGTTTATCATTTAACTTCTCTTGTTGTTGGTGTAACTTCTTTGACTCGACAGTTTTTTGCTCATCCAACTCTGCTTTGTGTTTCTGCAGTTCAATAGTTTGGGATTGAACTTGCTTCATTGTATCCATTGCAACATCAATTTCATGTTGGATTGTACTTGCATCTTGCTGAACCTTTGCTAATTCTTTTGCATGTACATTAGGCATTGCTTGGATATCCGATAGAATCTTCTCTTGTTCCTTTATAGACGTGTTCAACTCATTACTCTCCGAGACTATAACCTTCTTCATAGCATTCAAATCGTGTAATCGCTGTTCATCCTGTGCATATTCTCTTGCTGATATTGCAACTTCATCCTTTGATGCCTGCAACAACATTTCTAACCTATCCAATTCGGGTAGTACATCACGTTTGTTTTGCTCAATCACTTCATTCAGTGTAGCTTTAGAAGATTCTAATTCTATTTCAGCATCATTTTCTTTCTGTTGTACAATTGACATTGCCTTCTCTGCTTCATCCAGTTTAGACTTGGCCTCTTCCTTTCCTGCTTCCATATTTGACTGTAGCTTTTCATAGAAATCGCGTCGTAGGATCAGCTTCTCTTGTGTACTACGCTCTGAATCAATCTTTGCAACAGTAGATTGATGTTTCTTTCGCAATGATAATTCATGTTTATCAACCGAGGATATAATATACTCCATATTGCTTTGCATATCTGTTGATGAAATCTCACTCATTGTATTATGATATTATATTGTTTTATGTTTTAGTAATCGTTGATATTATTGTGATGTTGAGTTATGGATGCAAACAAAAGCTATAGCCAGCGGTTCAATATCTCAATCCCCTGCAGTATGTATACAATGCTACCGCTATATTAAAGCAATGGTTGTCTACCGGCATCGCAACCAAATTACAAATCGCGAATCGCGAATGCAAGCTTTCACCGTTGAATCGCTAAATAGATTTATTCACAATAATTTGCATTATTGCTTGAGTTAGAGTTCAGAGGAGTTTAGTTAGTGGTGGTGGTGGAGGATATAGGATGGAACAGCGCAAGCCAAAGAAGATACGCCCACTCCCCAAGGAGGTGGTAGATCGTATTGCTGCCGGTGAGGTGGTACAACGTCCGGTCAGTGTTGTTAAAGGTGAGTTTATACGTATGCGATATGATATAAAAATAACTTTGTCGGTGCATGTGTGGTGTACCTATAATAATCTATGTTAATATTATGTATACCTATCTAATACCGCCCTACTCAATACCTTACCCTTTGCTATAGAATTAATTGAAAATAGTTTAGATGCAGATGGGTGAGTATATTGTTTGTTTCATAGAGTCATATTATTATAAACTCTGTACAATTCACTCATAAACCAAATCTCATATATACCTAATCTTATAATATCTTAACCACTGCAATTATACAAACAGTACACAAATTGACGTACAAACTCAACGTGGTGGATTAGATTCAATAATTATAACAGATAATGGACATGGAATATCACCACGGAACCTACCATTAGCCTGTACAAGATTTGCTACCTCCAAATTAGTTAATGTGGATGATTTAAAAAGTATACGAACATTTGGTTTTAGAGGTGAGGCATTGGCAAGTGCTAGTATGGTTGCTAGGGTTGGTATTGTCAGTAGAGTTAGACCTCGTGGTAAAGTTGTCAATGATGATGTACAGCAATCAGATAGTTCGGATGAAGAAGAGCCACAACATAATAACTGTGCATATAAAATGCAATATAAAGATGGTGCACCAAATACTCAGACGAATCCCAATTCAAAACCTAAACCATCAGCGGGACGTGAGGGTACAGTTATTACTGTACAAGATTTATTCTATAATATACCATCTCGGAAACGTGCATTAGATTCCGGTGGTAGACGAAGTGAACGTGATGAATATGATAGAATATTAAATGTTGTACAGCGTTATGCGGTACATGAGGCTAAGCGTGGTGTTGGATTTCTATGTCGGGGAAGTAATGGCAGTGGAGGCGGTGGTGGTAAGAAGAAGAGTGGATTTGGTGGTGCAGGAAATCATACTGACTTGAATACACAGAGTTTAAACTCTGTTAAACGAATACAAGAGCGTAGGAAACGGAATAGATTGTCTAATATGAGTACTGCTGTTGTTAATTCCACACAGCAAGGGCAATCTACAGCTGATGAGCAATTAGCAGCAACAAAGGATGTTATTGGTCATATCTACGGAGCCGCGGTGACACGAGAGCTATTACCATTAACTACCAATGAGGGTGATGTTGAGGCTGTAGGTTATTCAGCATTAAAAGCAATGGTACAAGAGCAAGATGGTGCTTCATTAGATGAAAATGCGACAACTGACGATTCAAAATCTAACCAGGAATGTGACAAGAGTTTAGAAGAAAAGAAGACAAATTCTTTGCTGGAAGAAATGATGATGGGTGCATGTGACGACCAAGTGAAGTCAAATGAAACCAGTACAGTACACGACGACAAATCAGCAACAAAACCTACATCAAAGTTTGCATTCGCCTACAAAGCAACAGGTCTAATAACCAATGGTTCCTATTCGGCACCCAAATCGTCATCAGCATTCCTACTGTTTATCAATGATCGATTAGTCGAATCGTCATCAATACGTCGGGCAGTTGAAAATGTTTATGCTGATAGTCTACCAAAGGGCGGTAAACCATTCATCTATCTTTCTCTTGAATTACCAGGCCCTCATGTCGATGTGAATGTCCACCCGACGAAACGAGAGGTAGCTTTCTTACATGAAGATAGATTATGTGATGCTTTATCAAAAGTTGTACGGAGTGTGATTGGTGGCGCAACAAGCAGTAGAACATTTAATGTTGCAAATGCAGGAAGATTGCTGCCAAAAGAAGACAAAGATGATAAAAGTAGTAGGAGTGAAGCATTAATGATGAAGAGTCACCAGCAGCAACAACTAAAGAAAGCTGTTACTGAAGATGATGACGGATCATCCTCTTTGGAGAAGAATGATAATTCATCAGAACAATCTAAACAACCCGAGAAGGAGAACAGTGCCAATATGGAGCAAGACGAATTGACCAGTACTGCAAAAGAAGCCAACAACTCAACAAAGAAGCGTTCATCAACAACAGATGTCAAGTCTACTTCTTCAAAACGTCCATATGATCCAAGTCGTCTTGTTCGAACCAATAGATCTTTGCCAGTGGGAGCTCTTGAACCATTTCTAGTAGAAAAGGAAGCGAAACAATCCCAATCGAACGTTGCTGCTTCTACTTCCTCCACAACCGTGGTTAAACACAAACCTGGTTGCCCACTTGCCAATAATCCAGGGCAGCAGCAGGTTGATATGAGCTTGCCCGGAGCTTTCGCGTCGGCCATATGTCGTTGTCAAGTGGAGCGGTCAGAGTCTTTGCCGCCAGCTCCAAACAATGGTATTGTTGTTCGTAATACTCCTAATATCACAGTACCTCGTCAGAAGAAGATCACACCAACACACTGCGAGTACGAATCAATCATCAAACTTCGTAATGAAGTGACCAACCTTAACCATCAGAGCTTGAATGAAACACTAAGAGGATCTACTTATGTTGGTGCAGTATCTCGTAGTAGAAGTTTGATACAATGTGGCATTGACTTACTCATGATTAACCATCGAGAATTGGCACGTGAAATGTTCTATCAGATTTGTCTACTAAGATTTAATGGCATGTCAATGGCCAAGCTAGGCGGAGGAGGAGTTGATATCATGGCAGCAATTAGTCAAACGCTTCAATTCGAGGAGGACTTGAATTCTTCATCAACTTCTTCAGCTAGTATGGACTGCAATACCAAGGTTACAGCGAATAAAACGAATCTCAACTTGGCAAGGCAGGCAACTGCTTGTCTCTTAGAGAAGGCACCCATGCTTGAAGAATACTTCTCAATCAAGCTTGAGAAAGTACAAGTTTATAATAAAGAGAAACAGAAAGTAACATCTCTTAGAGTCACAGGGTTGCCAATTTTGTTAGACGGGCACTCTCCTCAGCCGCATGGTCTACCCCTCTTCTTACTACGACTCGCGACAGAAGTTGATTGGTCTGACGAAGAGCCATGCTTCAAGGGGGTATGCACTGAGCTTGCATCCTTCTACTCAGAACTACCTTATGCTGCATCAACTGCAATGGAAACCAACAAAGATGATGACGAGGATAATGATACAAACAAAACAAATATTGAGTTTATTGACGACGAGGCAAAACAGTATATCAAACATACACTCTTCCCTGCAATCAGTTATCTACTTGTTCCACCGAAACGATTTGGTGGTAATAGTGGTGCGGTTGTCAAGCTTGCAAACCTAAATAGTCTATACAAAGTATTCGAGAGGTGCTAAGGTTAAGGTCAAAACATTTATTAAACATTTAGTTTACTATACTGTATCAACACTTCTATAAACGCACAATAACTCATCTAGACATCAGACTCTTCAGGCGGCGGAAGAATCAAATTGTTATGAAAGCTCCCTTGTAAGAGATAGATGAAGGGTAGCTTGTATCGTCTGAATAATACAATCATATTCCACCATAGCGTACTACTAATGTTTGCTCCGCTTCTGAACTTTTCATCTAGAATACTATCAATACCCCCGGTGGCATGCAGAACACTTCGAATCTCTCGAAGAACGACCCACGGTGAGAGATGATCACAATACAAAGGAGTACCCTTGCCCTGGCTTCCTTCAAAGTCAGGAGAAGTAGATGATATTAAGAACTTGGGCACAAACGTGTGAGAGCAGCTACACTTCATTTCATACTCATTTGAAGCACAAGGTTTCCATCCAGAGTAGATGTCATCTTCTTTTAATGTTTTTGCACACTTTGGGCATATATTGTCGGTATCAATACTGATACCTGGATAAAGAGTATCGAGTAGGCTTTCACCCAGATCAATCTGTTTGGATATAGCTGCTGTTACTCGACGATTCATCTTCTTTGTCATCTTCCCTGGCGATTTGACTCTATGCTTGCCCTTGATACCAGAAGGTTTCTTCATTGAGAACCTAGACTTCTTCTTTGTTCCAGAAGCTGATACCTCAGAAGGTGAGTACTCTGAGATGAGATCCAATGAGTGTTCACTCGGCGCACTTGATCTATTACTCTTATCAAGCAAACGACGACTCGATTCGCCGTGTTCGGATGAAGTGCTTGAACGGAGCAAGCCTGATGTCGAAGATCCGTCACCATCTCGATCAGATATTGACAAACCACTCATGTTATCATCTCGAATCTGATAGAATGCCAAGGAAGATGGCTGACTATCATCATTTGAGAAAGCTGAAATCAAGTTTGTGTATATCTCAGAGTTGGTTGCCAAGCCATCACGAGCAAGCATATTCATGATGCTAGCAGCTCGATGAGTAACTTTGCATCGACCACAAGCCTGAATAAGTAACTTATAGGCAATTGGTTCGGGAGTTAGCTTTCTTTCCCTCATTAAAGACAACACATGAAAGCCCAAGTCAATTTGAGCCTTAGCAATGGTTCGAGCTACCTCAGTGTCATCATCATGATCTGTTAAGGACTGTCTTGCCGATCCTTGCTTCTTCATTTGTCTATCACCTGCATCTGCACCATGCTTTCGTTCGACTGATGATAACTCTCTACCAATAATACTTGTGAAGGTAGTGAAGAAGAGAACGAACGAGGTGACTTCAGGCGACCTATTAAAGCCTCCTAATCCTCTTGTATCACCAACTACCCCATATTGAGAGCGAAGCATTGACCTGAGCGCTGATCGACGATCAAACTCGGCTGAAATGATACTCGGGATAGGCCGCGGGGTACCAAAAAGCTTATCATCAAAGCTGAGTGGCCACATCTTATAAACATAGGCACTCTCGCCGTCTTCTTTCGGGGGTATATCTTCACAACTTGGTTCAACTGCCTTGATTCTCTTCAACTCACGATGGGCACAGGCTGAATGAAGAAATGGTGTTTCCTTCTTCTTCAACTTTAACTTGCTCCTGTTCTTCTTTGCATCGATACTTTGATCGAAGAACTTGATATCGGGTGCATCAGCAGCATTATGCATCTTTCTCGTTACAAAGTCATCAAACTGTTGAGAGATGGAAAGCTCTTCGAGAAAGGGTTGGAACTCGGAAGGAGCAGCTGCAACAAACTCTTCTTTCTTGAATCTCAGTGAACTCAGCCCATCCTTGCCACGCCATGTTGATCGTTCTTCCATACTACCATTATCCTCGGGTAGAAACTTGCGATAGTCCTGAAGTACTGAGACATAGAATCTCAAGAATGCTTCCTGAACTTTATCCCACTTTGATTGCTTAGGTATAGTCCCATTGGCAATATCATCATTCGCTCCCTCATCAATTTGCATACTAACCGAGTCGGGGGCATATGCCAAGTTGAATGCATCATCTCGAGCTTGTACTTTCTCTTCCCATACCTGACCTGCATCATCAAGTAAACTGCTTAATGCTTCATCGTTGCCACTAGCTCGAACCTTGAGTACCTCAGCCTTACTCAAGTTCCTGGCCTGCCAGAAGACATCTCCAACATTTTCTTTCAATGTAGCTTCCAACTTCTTTCTTCGATTGTGTGGAAGTGGCGGTAACTCTTGTGTTTCACTTCCCAGTGTAATAACATTCCTATCTAAATCAACCACAACCGTCTCATCACTTATATCTTCAACTGCATAACCAAAGTTTTCACGACTTATACCGCAGAGATATGGCATTGGTGCATCCAACATTGGTGTCAATGATCGGGGCAATACCGGAATGTATAGATGACTCCACTTCATTGGGAACAGTAATGAACATAATATTTCTGAACAGACAGTTAACAAGCTCAATTGACTCGATACTAACAATAGCTTCCGTTCACATGCCAATGTATACCAAGCGAATAATATATTACCAATATCTAAACACTCGAATAATACCTGATAGGGTAAACTGACGTATGCAATTGGCTGATCAGCCGGTGGACTCCAGAAATTTATAATACTTGAACTACCCAAGCTTGGATGGATACACAATTCGACTTCGAATACACCAGGTGGTGGGGCTGGCACCTCCATACATATATTCTGTACATACCTTTCGATTGGTATTGTCATACAATTGGTTGTTGTTGCCAATCTGTATAGTTGTGTTAGATATGTCCGAAAGGCGGTAAGGTAGGGATACGTTGACAAGAGAGTTAGTACTCGTGGTGCGTAGTATACTGTACTCTTCTTCTTCTCTCCTCCCTTGTCAGTATCATGATGAAACTCTTCATAAACAGTCAAGGCAGTGCCATACAATTTTCCTCCTAAAGAATCTGTCAAGACAAAATGATGCACACGTGGCATTTTATATTGAGTAGTCGGATGTATCAACTCTGTACCCTCTGGATGACAGAATTGTGGCAATCGTAAGTTTAATGGTTGATTTGGATAGTCAGTGGGAGGGTATCTTGCTGTTATTTGTGGTTCGAGTAGTATACTTGTATCTTCATTGTTAGTAGTTGTAGTGGTATCTTCTACCTGTTGCTGTAAGTGAACACGACGGGCGTCAAATCTTGACTTGGTACGTGAATTCATATTATCTGTATCTGGATTTGGTGGACGACGACGAGTAGACTTTGTAGTCTTTGTATCAGTGTTGTTATTTGTGATAGGGATTGAGGATACCATTACAAAGTATTCAACTAGACGACGTGAGATGTTACTTGATGATTGATCGTCGTCTTCTTCTTCAGTGAAGATATCTTTCTTCTTTGGTAAAGGTGATTTCTTATCCCCTTCGGAGGCTGAATTATCATCGGTGGGGAATGTAGGAGGCTTCTTATTACTTGTATCTTTATCTCGACTTCCCCTTCGAACATACTGTGGTTTGGGCGATACGCTACTGCTATGCATTGATGATGAACGAGTTGTAGACTCACCACTAGAACTCACACTTGCCATATCAGGTACCACTCTATCACTACTCTCGGATATATCAAGTGCTCCCTGTTTAATAATCGTTGTCCCAGTTGTTGTAGATTGCATCTCCACTCCATCATCGTCGTTGGTATAGTCATCCACATCCACCGCCGTACTTGATACCGCAGTTGTCGTAGATGAATCATTCAAACCAGCTAATAACTTATTCGATTCCAATACCCTAGCAGACTTTAATGCACAAACTAATTCATCACGTTGATTAAAAACAAATGATGAATCATTTAATTTCATTAATTCTAATTTAATATCGGATGTTGTCATTTCGTTTATTGGTATCATGATGTTATATCTCTCTATTGTATATGAATATTTGCAATTAATGATTTGCAGTAGGTGGAGCCGCTAGCAATTATTATGAGAGAGTTTAGTAGGCAGATGATTATGTGATTGATTGAGTCATAGGCCAATCAAAAATGATTACTAGAGGGCTGTACTAAACCTTCATTGCGAAGGAGAAAATAAAGTAAAGGCATAAACATACCACATAGGAAACTGCTGCAATGTACAGTACTGTAAATAAGGTTAGCAAACACTTAAGGCTCTGTGAGGTTGTATTGGCACACGGCTAAGAAAAGAAACAGCTTCACCCGAGCGTAGCGAGGGCTATGTGGCCATTGATCTTCGTCATCCTTCATCAAACCAAAAGAATTGCTACCCTCGATGAGGATCGACTTGCGAGACCTGGGTTTATTAGACCACGCTCACAGATAAGAATGAAGGAGGCTATGTGGCCATTGATCTTCGTCATCCTTCATCAAACCAAAAGAATTGCTACCCTCGATGAGGATCGACTTGCGAGACCTGGGTTTATTAGACCACGCTCACAGATAAGAAGGAGGCTATGTGGCCATTGATCTTCGTCATCCTTCATCAAACCAAAAGAATTGGGGGATACCCTCGATGAGGATCGAACTCACGACCTTGGGTTTATTAGACCCACGCTCTAACCAGCTGAGCTACGAAGGCATTGCAGATTTGTGACTGAAGATACTACAAAATATCATCATACTTTGTAGTTGTTTTTGCTCAACTCATCAAGATTTTGTTGTGAGTCATCTCTTCAAGATGGCGGCCGCTCTTCCTTAGTATTAGTATCATATTCACATATCCATTGCAATATGGTTTGTATTCATATATGTAAGCTGTTTATTGCGGCGGCGGTGTCGTCGGTGGCCGCCTTTTCGCCGTCCCAACTGTTGAACACAAGATTGAATGATGTGCACATAATATCATCTTCCTCCATCGCAACACCACTCTATAATCAAGGAGGTAAGTATTAATACTCTGAATATACTTGCTTGCTTTTATCCATACTCACTATTATCAATATTTATCACAATTTATACTTTATATAGAATCAATAAATGACTTTGACGATTTTGCCGAGTTCTCTTCAACACAACTTCAACAAGCAGATGATAATAGCAACAACAGTGAAGGTGGAGATACATTCCTCTCATCATTACAATCACGCGTGAAACAAGTAGAAGAAGATTCCAACAAATTACCCTTAATGATATTAGATACTATGTTGCCACGCCAGATACTGCAGATACAAATACAACATCCTACATTAAAATCATTAATGAAGCATAGATATAGACAAGAAATACCAACGTTAGGTATGTTAGGTATGGCAAAGTTGTCTACTGGTCAGACATTGCCATTGAAGACTGGTGTTGAAGTTGAAATTATCCAAATGGATAAGCCTACTGATTCATTACCCTCTGATATTAGTGATAATGGAGAAGAGCCGTGGGATATATCCTTAAGAGCTGGACGTCGGTTCATTATTGATGGCGACATTGATAAGACCGAAGAGGGTTGGACTGAAGCACAAGTGAAGTTTTTAGATTCGTCTTCAGAAGAAGAGGAAGAAGTTAGTGAAGCATCAAAACCTAGTATGGAGGATTCGTCAGGCATGTCTACTGTTGGTGATCGAATGTCAGTGGCACGCGCGATTAGCAAAGCAAAACAATTTACACAACCAAATGGGAATATGAAGAATAATGCCTCGTTAATAGAAAGATGGGTCGAATTGGCAAAAGAGAATGAAAGACATCCTGGTCAAATTGATGTATTACTCAAGCAATTGGGAGATATACCACCAGAGCATGAACCAACTGAACGTGCCTTGTGGGTAGGTGCATTGATTAATCCTCTGCCTAGTATGGGAGTTGCAACTGAGATACGACCGCAACTATTAGTTAGTAAGAAGGCAGAACAGAGAGTTCAAATCGCACTAGAAGGCCTGTTGAAGAGTATCAAGCACATGGATGGTAGTGCAAGGCTATGGTGAGAAAAGTATTTGCTTGGGAGTTAGGAGGCGAGAGTATATATGTAAATTAGTACAACTTAAGTAGTTCATACTACCATATGTGTGCCTACTAGTATGCGTGTGTCTGGTAGTAAAACTTAAGCTCTTATTGTTATGATATGTCTACTTTGCTACTGTGAAGACCTTCTTCACGGGTTCAACTACATCCACGAAGCCAGACCAACCCATCGGCAGCATTACTGTATCTCCTGGTACACATCGCTTCGATGTACCATCTGAACTATCTGTGATAAACATTGTGCCCTCGAGCATGTGAAACCATTGACGCTCGCCGTATTGAACCTGAAATGTACCTACATGGCTTGTCCAAACTCCAACTTTCGTTGGGCCAACATTATAGAATGTATTCGATGCACTCTGAACATTTCCAGTATTACCATACAAAGGATCTTCCATTGACGTATCATATAAACATTGGGGTGCAAAGTCTTTATCATTATCCACTTGGACACGAACAATAGGTCCCGATTCTTCAACATTATCATGTGCATTGACGGCCCACACTTTATGGATTGGAGTATTCACATCCCATCTGCCTGTATGACCTTTAGGGATGATTACCATGTCCCCCGGGCCAAAATAATGCTTGGTGCCATCTGAATCACCAAGCATACCATGACCTTCTAACATGTAGAATACTTCTGTTACAGCTTTGCCGTTAGGTGATTCCCATCCACCTTCTGTACAATACCATGTTCCTCCTCTAAAGACGCCATCATCTGCCAACTTTCTGCTCCAATCCTGAGGTTCGCCCCAATCATATGTAGCACGAGGACCTTTAGATGATAAATTGTCAAAAGCAAAGTAGTCTAGAGGTGCATGAACAAAACCATATGAATCCTCTCCAGCCGATATAGGTTGTTGTTGTATAGTATTTACACCGCCACTCTCTCCATAATTACTTGGTGCATATGATGTAGGGCCGTTATCACCTACACCGTGATGAGGATTGAAGGGTGGTATTGAAACATGTGAACCAGTTTGTGGAGTCCATTTGACCTGATGTAGAAAGGATAATGATGATAGGTGAGTCATATCATGTTATCTACTATCAGTCTCAAGTCCCAAGCTTCTTTTTCTTACCTTCTTAAATTTGTTCAAAGCCGTCGACGATCTACCTACTTGCTGTGTATTAAATGCACTAACTGCAATGGAAGGTGCTACCGCTGCAATTACTACCAATAGAGATATCATATTGCAATAGATATTGATATCATACAATCTTGAGATTGTATGATAATATGCTATGACGTAGTTTTCATGGATATGGAGAACTCTTTTTTGGATACTGTTGAAGAACGAAGATTGAACTCTCATTTTCAAAGAACAATAGCAATACTTTGGTGGCGTATATCGACGGTCTAGCAATCGAATATAGTACCTCAATATAGATTATAATAATACAATGAAAGCACAGTTAATAATATCAGCGGCGGCAATAGTGGCCAACAGGATACCGCAAACAAATGCTTTTCAAACATCTCATTTTTCTCCAATAATATCAATATCA
>Ga0214478_100681_pt1 | contig 19518 bp, 10 predicted proteins | sample M1_20Mar14CPVII9_2_FD_178001 | JGI IMG/M metagenome (GOLD analysis project Ga0214478, IMG submission 178001) | Marine eukaryotic communities from Monterey Bay, California, United States - M1_20Mar14CPVII9sort6BwellD7 | ecosystem: Environmental > Aquatic > Marine > Unclassified | place: USA...
ACTTGTTCTAATAAACACATGTCTATCCACATTGTATTCTCGGGGAGGAAGTCACCCAATCTTTGCCTATTCAAATGTCAAAAGATCAATGTTACAACTTGGTATGAATTGTGTTTGTGTTCCGTGGGGTGACGGGGGACGTAGTTCAATTACAAATGTACTTCGTACAGTATGTACAATGTTGAGGTCTGATTCTGATACGTCAGTAGCGTCCACGGCACTGTCTACACTTTGTGCATGTGATGCCTTCACGACGCCTCGAGCACCTCCGCTACTTATACCTACACGAGATTCTATGAATAATGCATCGCATATGACTGCATCATCAATGTTACAAGGTATGAAAGATTCTAAACAGGAAATGTTGGCTTCAAAGGAGGCAAAAGAAGAGAAAAAGAAGAAGTTGGATAAGAAGTCTAGCAAGAAGAAGAAAGCCAAGAAGGAGGAGGCCGCAACTCTCGGCGAGGATGATGCCGATTCTAAAGTTGCCAAGGTCAAGGCAACAAAGTCCGAGGAGCCAATCACAAATAATGTGCCCAAGACCCAATCTGCTACTACTGATAAGATGGAGGAAAGCAGTTTACCTCCTACAGATAAGATGGCTGTATCTGAGGATGTCGAGTCACCTAATGCCGATAAATTTGACACCGAGACAAAGAATGAAGATCAAGAGGGACCCTCAAGTGATAAAGGGCCGGTTGAAACTACTAACGCATCAGAGCCTAATGATATACAAATGAATGAGGAAGACGACGGTGGCGACGAGGAAGACAATGAGAGTGACGGTAGCTTCGACTTCCCTGAAATAATAGACGGAGATCCAGACGAAGAAGACAGATAAAATAATCAAAGATACAAAAGATCCCAATGTAGGTACTGTCTGTGCATACTTTTACATTTCTATCACAATGGATACATTTTTTTATTTACAAAGGAAATCTAGATCATTCTCGTTTACGGAAAGTGATTGGTAGATTATGTGGAAAGTATGTAACCAACCGCCTCTCGAATTCTAAAGGTGGTCCCGTATCCTTAACAATATATGCAATGAAGATTGTAACCTCGAGATTGGCAAGCCTCTTGCCTATACAGTCCCTTACTCCATGTGAGAAGGCAAGGAAGTTGCTCCTGTTTGCTGCTGATATTGTTTCAGCTTGCTCATTTTGCTCTTGATATTGTACATTTGTTGACTTGGGATTGGAATTGTCGTCACTATTCTCTTCTGTTTGTTCATCTCGCTCTATCCAGCCGTCTCCTTCCCATCTTATCCACCTCTCAGGAATAAACTGTGCAGCTCGTTGGAAATTCCTTTCACTCTTAAGTATGCCCGCCAGTGGTAGTAGTACTGAAGTGCCTGAGGGGATTGTTGCCTTACCGATGCTTATATCTCGTTGTATAATTCTTGAAGACAATAAGACAGTTGGCATGAGCCTTAATGACTCCATTATTGTTGAATGGAGATACTTGAACTCGTTCTCATTTATAACAGCCTCATCGTCATACTTTGCAAAGATTCTCTCGGCTTCTTCCACGCATCGTTCTTGTACTCTTGGATGTTTAGCAAGATGATACAGAGATGGACACTGATGTTGTCTCATATCCCGCCACTAACATTGTCTTGACGAACTCTGTCAACTCTTCAGCACTTGCATTTACATTCATATGTATCAATCGTGTGAGCATGTTCTCACCTCTTCCTCCTTTTGACTTGGTTGCTGTACCAATCTCATCTTTCCTCTTCTGTATGATTTGCTCCATGAACTCTTTAACGACTCCTCGATAATATTTGTGTTGTCTATTGCGCTTTGTAGGGAGCCAATAGAGTTGTAGTGATAGGTTGAAAGCAGTTGAGGGATTAATTCTGAGTACAAGATCATCCAATAGAAATTCAAATGCCTTGATTACATCATTCGAAATATCGTGCTTTCCTAACTCTGAGCTAGAGTTAAAGTCATGCCCAAGTGCAACCTTACCGAACACATCGATTGTAAACAATGCTGATAAAGATAATGCATTCATTTGAACACTACCATTTCTTCCCTCAATACACACGGTTTGTAGGGATGATATGATATTCTTTGCTACCTCGAATACATGAGGCCTATAATCCACTAGAGCTAATGCAGAAAACGTAGAGTTTATAGCTCGACGCTGTGAAGAGAGATGATATGTTAGTGTATACAGCTTACAAAGGCAATCAAATCAAGGCAATCGAGTTCAAAAAGTGACTAGATCACCAAGACATCATATTGAACACACAAATGTACATGATAAAACAATACCTGTTCAACCCAATCCTTTCCGCCTTCTGAAAAGACTAAACCTTTGCCCATTGCAAAATGTAGATGTCTTTGAGTTAGCGGCATTTGTTTTCGCAAAGTCCCCTGTCTTAGTATGGAACGGGCATGTTCGGCATTCAATACAGAAACTATAGGACGTTTTAACATATGTTGTGAGCATAGACCATCTTCATTGGCGTAATCACTAAATAAAAAGGATAAGCTTTTATCATCTATCATAATAAAATAGGAAGAGGTAAATGGATTAGACTTATAAAGAAATATAAATCTCCACAATTTGATACACATACACATGTGGTATCTTACCTCCTAATAAATAGCTTAAATGGCCAAATAGCCAATGCGCATTTGGACATAATGGTATATTCTTAAAGGGAGGGGTTTGCTTTTGTTTGGTAAGCTTCAATCGTATGAAGATACAAATTGTTGTTGCAATTATGATAATGTTGATACATCGAAAGCCGATTGAAGAAGACGACTCATCAACAACAGCGGTCACCATAGCATAATATCAAAGACATGTATCACCAGATTATCGGATATCCAGGCCCCTGCATATTGAATCTCCCCCATGATGAAGCCGATTAGAGACAGATTAGAGCGCATGTAAAAGACAAAAAGATTTTATCTCGAATCCGGACAGGTATCTTTTTACTCCCCCTCTTACTCTATCATATCAGTATGCAATGCAACAACTCCCTCTCTTCTGTCACCGCTCCTTATCCTCGTGAGAATCTATCCATTTACATTTCCTCTTTAACCGTTAAGGAGTGTGTAGTTGCTTGCTTGTCGTTGAACTGGTGGTTGAATAAATAGCTCAAGTTCAACAACATCATATTTCAATGACAACATTAACGACGACAACAGCATCGACTACTTGTTTTGTTTTGGTGCCCTTGGCACTATTACTGCATCAGCTTATACTATGGAGATCACGACGAATATCTAAATGGTTAGATGAGGATTCATCTCATATATTGAGTGATGGGAATATGATGGTAAGTTTCTATGATATCTGATATCTGTTGGAGATTATGATATGATGTGTTGATGATGTGATACATAGGTACTAGGTATACTAACGTATTTATCTCCAATCTCAACCTCAATTATTATAGTTGGACTGTACCGATGACGATCTACACCAGTCAATTATACAAAGTGCCATTGATAGAGGAAAGGATACACTTGCAAATGTCGAAACTTCAAAAGAAATACAACAATTATCTCCTCCTACTTTCACATATCAAAGTAGTAGCTCTTCAAGTGGTTTATCACAGAATAATAGTAAAGAGGAGTCGGCAACATCTACAAATGAAAAGAATTCGAGTGTAGTAGGATCTATACTACATCCTATAGAACAAGTGGGTGGTATTGCATCACACAAACATGAAGTGTTGGGGTTTGAAAAATACATTCTAAAACCATTACGGTTAACAACTGTTGATTCTCATAAAGATGGGATAAAGGATATGACTAAATCACATCGTGGATTACGGGAGGTTGCCTTTTACGAAGCTCTACATGCTGCTGCATCGACACCGTCATCAGCAGATATAGAGGCTTCTGAACATAAAAGGATACTACTATCACGCCTGGGTTTCTTTGATTACATGATACTGCTATCGGCATACTACGCTGGAGATTCTGTGGTTACATCTAGTCTACAATCATATAAAAAGGCAGAGAGTACTCTTACAAAGGAAGCGAAGGAGCTTAGGAAGCTATCTGCATTTACTTCTCCATACTTTGGAGTATTATTGTTGGATAGAGACGACCAAGAGACCGATATACATCATCTTCTACTGCAAAATCTCACTATTCCATTTCAAAAACCAAACATTATAGATATCAAAATGGGCACACAGACATATGAACCAAGTGCACCACCATCAAAGCAGAAAAGGGAAGTAGCCAAATATCCACAACAGTTCGAAATTGGATTTCGTATTGTTGGGATGAAACTATACTTTCCATCAGCTAATGGTGGTGGTGGCGGCGGATACAAGTGCTTGGATAAGAGTTTTGGTATCAACTTAAAAACAAAGAATGATGTGATACAAGCTTTGATGACTTTCTTTCAATGTGATAATAATCATATCATCACATTATATACAAAGCATGTCCTCTCAAGTGTCATCAAGGAACTGACTCTACTCAAGAAATGGTTCAAGGAGGAAAACTCAACATTAGCATTCTATGCAAGCTCAATATTGATAGTCTATGATGCCGAAGACAACACCATGACTTCGCAGAATGATCATCGTTTCTGCCAACAAGATCCAATTGTAAAAGTAAAGATGATTGACTTTGCACATGTTTGCCGTTGTTCTGGAGGAGATAAAGGGTACTTGAAGGGTATCACAACTTTACTTGCAATATTACAAGAAATCATCTGTAATATTGCCTGAATCATTCAAATACCTATCTCAAAGCTAGCGGGATTATTGGCAGAAAACCGCCCGCTGCAGTGATACACATGTATAGGTATCATTGCAATTTGCCCTTGGGCAAAATGAGTCACTAGATAAAGTGATGTAATCAATTGGCTCGTGTGCAAGCAGCTGCCACGGCGAGCAGATCCATTAGACCATCACCTACCCAGTAGGTATGATGATGTCTAATCATTTATCACTCTCTTACTCTAAAATAATGCTGTAATTTACATGCCATATCTATTTAATTTTCATCCTTTCATTCTCTATGACTTGATTTGACATAACATTATTACTAGGACCATAATCGTATTTAAGCATTCCTAAAATTACAATATCTATTCTCTAAAGGTCTATTTTGTCTTGATACACTCTCTGTCTAGTGGATTTGAGGCGTAAATCCTAATATGGTGATCTAGTGGGAAAATATCTCTTGATAAATTTCAATTCAATATTACCTTTTTGCGTGGATCGCATTAAACTTGGGATCCCATTCTGTGCATAGCGGGGAAGAATAGTACAATATATCTGTATACAGCCACCGAGGTGGCGGGGAGATGGAAGACTTATATTATCAAGCACTTCCATCTCATTGTTTCAGCCTGAGGCCTCTATTAAGGTCGAGGTAGGATCGTTTATTAACCGAGAATAGATGTTGGAGAGGATGTCCCACGGGGTTCCATATCATCCTTTGTAGAAACGGCTAGGCTATAAACGTGACTTAGTCTCTGTGCGCATAGGTTTGTTACCACTGGTGACTTGTCAAGATGATATGATTCCAACTTGGCCTTAATATTGGCACTAGTTGATAGACGATCCATTGCAACTAATATACTTGCATAGGCAACACTTGATGGTCTCTTGTCTATGAAGAATCCATCACAGACACTAAGTTCTAGTAAATACCTTGATAGTTCTAAAATCTCATAGGGTACTTGAGGATCATGATGTTCATGTATGCCGGAGGATGCATCAATGATGGGACTTGCAATGTTTAATAGTATAGACGGCGTGGGCGGATTGAGACGCCATCGGAGTGTTTTAATCAGGGATATTTCCATCTTTTCAATCTGATCTACACGGAAATGGCCCTTGCTTAAGGCCGACATACTTGATACAGATATCTTTCTTGTGCTGTGGAGTTTAACCGCGAGATAAAGTGATGTCATGGCCACAAGTTGGTATAATGTCTCATCGATTGATGTGTGGCGTGAGATATATCGATCAAAGTATGATAGCGATATACTCACTACATCCCTGTCGATATCACTGTAGTATATAAGTATATTATAGGATATATGAGAAGGTGCATCAAATTCATGGTGATGGGTTTAAAGACATTAAACTCGGCGATGTGTTGCAATGAAATACAAAGTCAGAGCAGCCATCAACTTACCAGTGATCGATCACTTGAAATTGCCATTCACATATCTTCTCTCTCCATACCTTTGGACAAGAGTTGATGTGCAGTTGATCCAATGACAAGCTACTTGCAGGAGGGTGAACTTGATAGGCAGGATTCTCCTCTTGCTCAACCAAAGCATTCCATTCCTCAGCGGCAGCTGAATCTAGTATCATCATATCCTCCGTAGATTGATTATCTAATGATTGAATGTGGCATATGCTGATAAGAAGATATACTAAGACACACTCAAACAAAAGCAGGTGGTAATGGTGTTTGCTTGGTTTATGTGCAAGATGTAGATTTATGATTCAATCTTTGCAGAGGATGAGTGAGAACCCAAGAGATGTGACACAATTATTTCTCAGGATACCTCCGATGACTATGAGACACAAATAACGAACGACTGACGTAACCCACTGCGTTCACTTTAGCGATTTAATGTAAACGGATACTTAAGATGATATTCGGACATAAATGACACTAATCGGATAGCCCTAATCTGGATACTTCATAATCATTTTCTGCTAGTTGGCGTGGTCACCCCAATTTTGGAACCGTAAAGTACGCTTACGCAGTTAAATATGATAGTATTGTACGGCTTACCCCAATTTTAGGAAACGACGGACAGACTTTATAATCGCAATTTGTTCACGATCAGCACGATCGACTCTATCTGCCATTTAACTTCAACTTGGTATCCACATCGTTTCAGTAAGAAAACATTTAAAAAAAGAGACAGGAGATTGTGAGGGTTCTCAAGACAGATAGAGTCAGCATGTGTCTCCTCCATGCGTGGTATCAAGCTTATCAGCTAGAGTGGCCAATGCTGTCAACCCTTAATAAAAGGTTATAGAACAGCAGAGTACAGGGCAGCACACGCTCTAGCCTTTAGGATACATCAGACACACTTGATCTCAACTCCAAACTCATGCATCAATGGCGCTACGATCTTTAATCTCTCAGTCTCAGCCCTCTATCAATTTTAATGGATTGCAATGGACGGTGATTAGGCTGGTGGTTATTATAATATCTCACACATCATACTAGTGCAATTCTATATGTATGTTCGTTGTCAAAGATAGTAGAGCAGTAGAGGCTCAATGAGGCGAACTCCCTGTACAGGGGGTTTGGCGATCAACGGTAAAATCTTTTTCTCATGTACTCCTCCGGGAGAATGAAAAGTTATTTGCATTACGTCATGACAAGGCTTCGGAAAGATTATTTAGTAAATTGGGTTGGAAGAATGAAGCAAACCCTCAATTTCAATCCAAGTAAATCCGAAACAGTAATACCGATATACCTCTCATTATCATATGCTGCAGCCTCGTCCCGCTGAGCGCTCTTAATCTCAACCAAGTCTTGATATGATTGTAGCGCTTTTGTATATTCATCTTTTGTTTCTTGTTCATAATTTAAATAGAGGATTTTGACTTCCTTCAAAGACTCACTACACTACCGCCCTTCACTGCAATCATATTTTGCTTTACCGCTCTAATCTTTTACCTAATGCATAATTGTATCTTGATTCTATACTCAAAGTATTGCAATCGCCTTCTTCTTGCCAACTTCTACTCCTTCACCTTTACCAAGTTCTGCTGCCCGGTGATCTTGTGGAAAACCATAACCCATTTAGCTACATCCTAGATTGAATAGGAATCAGTTTGTGATGATGTTGGTTGCTTGATGTATTCCCTCGTCTCTCACTTTGTTCTTATGCTTTGATCAATGATTCTTTTTTACATGCGGCATTGCAATACTTTACCATCTTACATTTGTTGCATGCATTCGTAATGTCACTAACTTCTTTACCACTGCTACCACTCACATCATTAAGTACCTCGCAAGGAATACCTTACATCAATATTTTGCTCACATGATGTGCACTCTTTTTTGTTCGATGATATATATCCATCTGTACCGAATTCATCACACACCGGCAGAGTATCACGAGAAGAAGATAATATTGTGCTCATTCTTCTCGCCTTTTAGATTCAGTAGTATCGTAGGCGTAGTAATTTCGATGTATTTGAATGCAGAAGTAGAATAAGAGGCAATCGATATCAAGTCTCAAGTGGACGAAAAAAAATGACATCCGGGGTATCCTATCAACTCCTCCATCCCACTCTCTCCCCTTTCCTACAACATTGAGCCCTCGTCGTTGTCTAACTTGCTCTACAAAGAAGTTGTTGTACTTGTTTCACTCGTAGTTGGGGCTATGCATACTTGATAACAAATTTATTGAATTAAACCCCAACTCGATATCGATATACACCGACTATCATGACAATCTTATCAAAATCAATACGCAAAATGAAAAAGATATCTGCCTCCAAGGCAATGAAGGCCGCATCACAGTTGGAAGTAGAAGATACTACTGGAAAAGAATGGACAGAGGATGATAACGATAATATGAATAATAATAGCTTTGCAGCTACTTCTCCTACCAATCCTGAAATATTTCCAGAGATATTCCAACCAGACGGTGGCGATGTTGATGATGTTGAGATTGTCAAGGAGGAAGTAAGTTTGGTGAAGAAGCGTGTACAAATGTTTGACGACGATGCAGTATCCCCCATAGCAAGGATCAAGCAGAGTAACGAAGATGATAAGATTGTCATGGCTGAAGAGGAAGATCTTGTGTTGGAGGTTACCTACGATGATGATAATCAGGAGAACATCTCCGTCGACGGAGACGATGATGAAGAGGAAGACAATACAAATCCCATCACGCCAACGTCGAGTGGAGATATGAGTACAAGCAGTAGTATCCCAGCACGAGAGGAACCACCAAGTACTCCGGTAATTGCAATTGATTCAGAAGCATCTTCCCCTTTCTCTACTGTATCGCCCTTGCCTGTCACTGATACTACTGATATAAATACCCACATCCCCAAGACGATGGCACAAAAGTCATACCACCTGCGAGAGGTGAAAATGTCAGAGGTCAAGATGTCAGGATTTAACATCTTCTTCGATGAGATGGAACGACTGCGTAGTCAGATTGATTCAGAAGTTGAACAGACGGCTGATATTATGAATGTCTTAGACGCCAATCTAGAAGCAGCGAATATTGAAAATCGTTCCCTATCTGCAAAGATTGGTCGACTTAATGTACTTGTATCCAAGTTAACATCAGAAAAGGAAGGTTTGAAAAGTACACATACATCAGAGAAGCAAGATCTTAAGAATAAGATGGATGTTATGACGGAAGAGATGTATAAAGCGTTCGAAGAAAAAACCAAACTGATAAATGCCCTTGCCAATATGACACAAGCCAAGGCTGATTTAGAATCAAAGGTAGAAGTAAATAAACAAGATATTCATGAACTAGAAGAACAAAAGACGGACTTAGAATCAATGCTTGAAGACCGCGGAGAAGAAGTCACGACCTTAGAGGCATCTCTCAAGGCATGTACTGATGTATCAAATAGTAAGACATTACAGATTGGTAAACTATCGGATACTAACCAAGATCTTAATAAGGCATTGCAAACAAAGACTGAGGAGGCAAATGAGATGACCGAGGAAATGTATAAAGCATTCGAAGAGAAGACGAAGCTCATAAATGCTCTTGCCAATATGACACAAGCCAAGGCTGATTTAGAATCAAAGGTAGAGACAAATAAACAAGATATTCATGAACTAGAAGAACAAAAGACGGACTTAGAATCAATGCTTGAAGACCGCGGAGAAGAAGTCACGACCTTAGAGGCATCTCTCAAGGCATGTACAGATGTATCAAATAGTAAGACATTGCAGATTGGTAAACTATCGGATACTAACCAAGATCTTAATAAGGCATTGCAAACAAAGACTGAGGAGGCAAATGAGAGTAAGTTATACACTTTATTTGATATGTGCACATGATATGATCAAGTTATCCCTGTTTTCTTATAATAATTGTCTTTTTCTTCTACTAGTGCTTGATAAGATCAACAAGTTGGAGGCGTCGGTCAAGACATCTACTGAAGAGTCAAAGAGTAAGACATTGCAGATTGATAAATTGTCTGATGAAAATCAAGATCTTAACAATATGTTACAGCTGAAGACAGAGGAGGTATATGAGTGTAAGTGAATACAGTATAATATCCTGGACATATGTTCTGATCAAAGTTCTTGTTGTTCCTCATACCCTACTTTCTCTTCTGTAGTGCATAACAAGGGATTGCGTCTAAGTGAAAGCAACGACAAGTTCAACTCACAGATTCAGCAATTGGAAGAGAAACTGACCGAGTCAAAGTCTACTGCAGATGATCTCAAGTCCGAAATAGAACTTGTTACAGACACACTCAAGTCTGAAAAGGACCAAGCTGTACAAGCACTCAAGGCTGAAAAGGAACAAGTTGTACAAGCACTCAAGTCTGAAAATGAACAAGTTGTAGATGCTCTCAAGTCTGAGAAAGAGCAAAATGCAGATGCTCTAAAGTCTGCTAAGGAACAAGTTGCCGCCCTCACAAAGTCTCTTGAGGTTGCTCGAGCCGAATCAGAGAGTAAAACAGTAGAGATTAATCGAATCAAGGAAATGGAGACTTTATATGAATCACTCAAGGAGGTAGTACCATCATACAAGCAATGTAATCACGAGCTGGAGACGAATCTTCAAGCTCAAACAAACAAGAACTTTACTCTTAGCAAGGATATTGAAGAGCTGACTAAGAGTAATGATAAACTCACTAGTCAAGTGTCTACAATGAAGGACGAAGTAACTTCAATGAAAGAAGAGAAAGAAAGTTTGAAAGAACAGATAGAAGAGATTAATGGGCAAATGTACATCTTAAAGGGAGAGAAGGAGATACTTGAGTCATCTTTGATCAAGTATAAGGAGGATAAAGAGCTAATTGCCAAGATGACGAATGAAATTACCACCATGAAGAATGAAAAGTTTGAACGGGATCTCATGGTAACTGGTCTGGACAAGGAGTTGACTGTCCTTGAGGGAGAGAAGAGCAATTTGGAGTCATTGCTAAAGGATAAAGAAGACCAAGTGTCCAAACTTGAAGAGACCCTCAAGTTTGTTCAATCTGAAAAGGAGAACAAGACATTTGAGAGTGGCAGATTGACCGAGACTAATGCTCATCTAAAGAAGTTGAATGAAGGCTTGAATGAAGCTGTCACATCAACCAAGGCTAGGATTAAGGACGCGAAGAGCGAGATTGCATCGTTGAAGGAGAAGTTATCGTCATCTAAACATCAGATTGATCAGCTCATTGATGTCGAAAGTAAGCTTGTTGCTTACAAGGATGACGCCGAGATTCGTTTGGCAACACTACAGACTGAATTAACTAAAGTCAAGAGTCAAGTGGAGGAAAAGAGCATCCATGCAACTAGTATCGAGGAGAAGAATCGTGATCTTGTTGAATCAAATGATAGTCTAACCGAACAGCTCAAACAGGTGACATCGGAAAAGGAAGGCATGTCTAATACTGTACAAGAATTGACTTGCAACATTATGGATATGAAAGATCAACTTGACGAGGTGAAGGAGTCGAAAGCAGAGCTAGCAGCAAACCTTGAAACAGCTACTACTGAAATTGATACCCTCAACAAGATTAAGACCAAGGCAGAAGAGATGGCTCAGCAACTGACTAAACAGGAGGAAGACAAGGATACTTTGAAGACGGCGTTGAATAAGGTTATTACTACAAACAACAAGCTTGGTCAAGCTATTGAGAAGAACAAGCGTCAGATCAAACAAATGGATGACAAGGCGACCAAGCTAACTAATGATATTGGCAAGCTACATGGCCAAAAGGCTGATCTAGAATCAATGATACAAAAGAAGGAACAAGAAGTTATCAGTCTCAAGAAAACTGTTGAGGATACCCGATCTGAGTTGAAAGAGCTTGCATCAAACATGAAGGAATCGACTTCTAAATCAAAGAAGTTTGAAGTTGAGTACAAGGCAAGTCTAGAAAAACTTGAACTGTTAGAGCTTGTTATTTTGGAGAAGGATAAGGTGGCACAAGATCTGTTGGAAGCATTGAATGACGTCATGCAGTCTTCAAATGAAAGAGATGAAGACTTTGCAGCTCTGTCAAGTGAGAATGATGAATTAGCCGTCAAAGTTGATGAGGCCAATGCAAAGATTAATCGAATGCATTCCAAGATTCAGCAGCTACGAACTGAGAGAAACACAGCCATGACAAGAATGCACCAGTCACTATCGGGTAATGCTTCTCTCCTTGAAACAAAGGTGAAAGATGTTTCTTCTCGAATTGGTGCTGAAGTTACTGAATTGCAAGTCGAGATAGACAGCCTCAAGGCGGAGGTGACTGATCTATTGAGTAAGAACAAACAGTTGGGAAAGGAGAATACTCAACTTCGAACTGAAAACAAAATGTTAGATGAAGAGAAGAGCCGTGGTATGAAGAAGTCCGTATCATTTTCAGCCACAACACGTGTACCCGATGTTTCCAGTGATCAATCAGTATCAGCTGCTGCACCTTCTCCTGCATCATCAGTTACGTCAGCCAGTTCTGCTTTTATCGACCCTGAAGTTGCAGCCCAAGTATCTAAAGCCATAGAATGGGCTAGGAATCGAAAGAAGGCGAGCATCTAATGATATTGTGTACGATACAGAGTCCGTGTGGTGTGATTGTGTTGTTGATGTGATGAGGTATCGTTGGTATCATCACGTGATTGTGTCAATGTAAATAATGTGATTAGGTTATAAGTATACCTCTAATACGGCACTAGCTGCTCATGCATAACCTGTAGGAGTGTACTCTACTATCTACTATACGAGGGATACACGCCTGATCAAGGAAGTAAGGGATAAGTGACTAACGAATTCAATTCGTTATGTCCGTGACGCCAAAAGATTTTGTTGGTATTGTCCTGTGACGAACATCATAAGGGCTCGGGTGCAAGTAGCGGCTGCTACTTATTGGCGGTGGAAAATTATCGCATTCCGGGCTTAAGTAAATCGATAAATTGAGAACCGGTGAGACAAAAAAGGCTTAGCTGCAAGAGATAAATTTATCGAAACTGGTACTCAAATTATCGATACTAAGGTCGATACGTAGATCTGCATAAAACTAAAGGAACTCCCCCAACCACATTAACCCAACCCAACGCCAATACAGGTGCACCTTATTTCCTCCTCTATAAACTATAACCATAAACAATAAACAGTAGAGACGTCTCTCTCACTCTATAATACGTATCTACTATTGCCTCTAGTACGATGGGTGATGACGAAGGTAATGCAAATGATAGTAATGATACCGCTAGTACCGTATCAAAGCCTGCTAACAATCCATACATAAAAAAGAAACGATTGGTAACATATGAAGAAGTACTAGCAATTGATGCTGCTGCTCGTCGTAAATCAACTAACACTACTTCATCTAATGGTAGTAATAAAACAAAACGTAAGCGTCATCAAACTCCACAACAAAAAAGAGCTCAAGTAGAAAAATATATAAATACAAGAAAAAGAAATAAAGCAATTAAAGAGGCTGCTAAGGCAGAGGCCGAAAAGAAGAAGAAAGAAGAGGAGGATGCACAGAAACTACCATTCTTTAGAAAATATACTACAAATAATAAAACTAATGGAACTGATAATAATACGAACGAATCTACAAACAACAACGATACAGATACGAATACTTCTACAACAAATAACGATACCAATAATACAACAAATGTTGGATTTATTGGACCATTACGTACTGAAAATAATCTATCTCGACGTCTGAAACACTTACAAATCATCTACTAATTAACGAATATTGCCAATTAACTAACATATAACAACCAATTAACGTTGATCTCTTCACACATAATACCAAATAACTAATAGATAATACCACTAAATCACTAAATAACGCATAATACCATCCAACTACCAATAAACTACCACCAAATAACGTCAATACCAATTAACTAACAATAAATACCACTAACTAACTATAGCAACCACTATATCAACCAAATCTACGAATACCAACACCAACTAATAACTACACCACATACGCCAACTAACAGCGCCACGTAATCGTTATTCGTCAACAATTATATTAAGTATTAATTTAATATTATGAGTACCAATAGTTCATTTGATACGATATGTTTTGATAGTTGCAATTGTGTATGACATCTTGTTCGAACACACTTTATTACGTATTTAATATATACGTGTATATCGGGGTATATTGGGATTATTGTTACGATCTTTAAAACTTGATTTAAAATATATTCAATACGTTGTTAATTCATTCAGTAGTCTTGATATTATTATACCAAGCAATAAGTTATATATTTAGTTGTGCGCTGATGAGTTGTTGTTTGTTTGTGCGTGTTGATTACGAATGGTTTGTTGTTGGGATGGAATAAACGGTTGTATTATAAAGACATATATGATTTAATAACTCTCTAAGATGACGCAGCTGCAATGTATCGATTCGTGTGCTTAGTATGTGAGAAAGCAATATATACACACGGCAATACACAAAGCAAAGTGTGCACTAACTGAATGATTGATTTCGAATGGTCAATTTGAATTTGCATTCTAAACTAATAAGGATAGTTTTGTCCTCTCTTTTTCCTCTTCTTTCCTCTTTTTCCTTCTTTTCCTTACGGCGCCTCCACCAGCATATTCCTTAAGCCAGTAGCGGCTGCTACTTATTGGCGGTGGAAAATTATCGCATTCCGGGCTTAAGTAAATCGATAAATTGAGAACCGGTGAGACAAAAAAGGCTTAGCTGCAAGAGATAAATTTATCGAAACTGGTACTCAAATTATCGATACTAAGGTCGATACGTAGATCTGCATAAAACTAAAGGAACTCCCCCAACCACATTAACCCAACCCAACGCCAATACAGGTGCACCTTATTTCCTCCTCTATAAACTATAACCATAAACAATAAACAGTAGAGACGTCTCTCTCACTCTATAATACGTATCTACTATTGCCTCTAGTACGATGGGTGATGACGAAGGTAATGCAAATGATAGTAATGATACCGCTAGTACCGTATCAAAGCCTGCTAACAATCCATACATAAAAAAGAAACGATTGGTAACATATGAAGAAGTACTAGCAATTGATGCTGCTGCTCGTCGTAAATCAACTAACACTACTTCATCTAATGGTAGTAATAAAACAAAACGTAAGCGTCATCAAACTCCACAACAAAAAAGAGCTCAAGTAGAAAAATATATAAATACAAGAAAAAGAAATAAAGCAATTAAAGAGGCTGCTAAGGCAGAGGCCGAAAAGAAGAAGAAAGAAGAGGAGGATGCACAGAAACTACCATTCTTTAGAAAATATACTACAAATAATAAAACTAATGGAACTGATAATAATACGAACGAATCTACAAACAACAACGATACAGATACGAATACTTCTACAACAAATAACGATACCAATAATACAACAAATGTTGGATTTATTGGACCATTACGTACTGAAAATAATCTATCTCGACGTCTGAAACACTTACAAATCATCTACTAATTAACGAATATTGCCAATTAACTAACATATAACAACCAATTAACGTTGATCTCTTCACACATAATACCAAATAACTAATAGATAATACCACTAAATCACTAAATAACGCATAATACCATCCAACTACCAATAAACTACCACCAAATAACGTCAATACCAATTAACTAACAATAAATACCACTAACTAACTATAGCAACCACTATATCAACCAAATCTACGAATACCAACACCAACTAATAACTACACCACATACGCCAACTAACAGCGCCACGTAATCGTTATTCGTCAACAATTATATTAAGTATTAATTTAATATTATGAGTACCAATAGTTCATTTGATACGATATGTTTTGATAGTTGCAATTGTGTATGACATCTTGTTCGAACACACTTTATTACGTATTTAATATATACGTGTATATCGGGGTATATTGGGATTATTGTTACGATCTTTAAAACTTGATTTAAAATATATTCAATACGTTGTTAATTCATTCAGTAGTCTTGATATTATTATACCAAGCAATAAGTTATATATTTAGTTGTGCGCTGATGAGTTGTTGTTTGTTTGTGCGTGTTGATTACGAATGGTTTGTTGTTGGGATGGAATAAACGGTTGTATTATAAAGACATATATGATTTAATAACTCTCTAAGATGACGCAGCTGCAATGTATCGATTCGTGTGCTTAGTATGTGAGAAAGCAATATATACACACGGCAATACACAAAGCAAAGTGTGCACTAACTGAATGATTGATTTCGAATGGTCAATTTGAATTTGCATTCTAAACTAATAAGGATAGTTTTGTCCTCTCTTTTTCCTCTTCTTTCCTCTTTTTCCTTCTTTTCCTTACGGCGCCTCCACCAGCATATTCCTTAAGCCCAAGTAGCGAGTGGTTGTTGTTTTGATGTTCTCTAGCCGATATGTAATGCTCTACTCTTATTTGCTTTAGTATTGTTCTGCATCACTAATAGATCGTTAGGTGCCTGCGGTGGTAATATTTAATGAGCTAGAGATCCTCCGATTTACCAATATCGAATAAATGTTTGGTGTTTGTCGACTTCAAAATAAATTATGTGCACAACTGATGTCTGGGAGATTTATACATTCAACAACACCAAGTAAGCGTCAACTTTGCAATAAACTGATGTTTCCCAGACATATATCAACATCATTAAGACCGCTTAGCACTAATATATCATCTACTGGTATCAAACCAAATGTATCTCTTGAATTTGACGATAGAGTTGCAATACTAACACTGAACAATCCTCTTAGGAGAAATGCATTAACAACTCGAATGATGGTTCAATTAGATCAACATGTTCAAACATTATCAAATAACAACATACAAAGCAAAACAGATACAAATACTCGTGTAGTAATATTAACAGGTATTCAGGGTACCTTTTGTTCTGGACTAGATCTTACTGATAATGAAGAAACAGAAGAAGAAGAAGAAGAAGACAGTTTATCATCATCATTGAAGGAGGGTAGAAATATGATAAAACACATGACAAGAGTAACTAATCAACTCTTATCTCTTCCAATACTATCCATATCAGCTGTTGATGGATATGCAGTTGGTGGAGGTGCTGAACTAACAACAGCTACTGATTTGGTTATATTATCTAGGGATGCAAAGATTGAGTTTGTGCATTGCAAAAGAGGTGCTTCTTTTGGTTGGGGAGGTGGTAGAAGATTGGTCAAGAAAGTAGGAAGAAGAAGAGCACTAAAATTGCTTTTGTTGGGTGAATGTATATACGGAGAAGAGGAAGCTAAATCTTGTGAATATGCCGATGCTGTAGGAGATGAAAGAGAGACTTCTTTAGACGCAACCATGAGATATATCAAACCAATATTAGAGTTACCATGTTCTCAATCTATAAGAGCAATCAAAAGCACAATATCCTCAGCTGATGATGAAGCTATTGTTATAGCCATGAAACGAGAACAAGATTCATTCTTAAGTGTTTGGGGTGGAGAAGCAAACATGAAACAGATACAAAAGACAAAGGATCGTTTGAGAGATAAGGAGGATGATAAGTAAATAGAATTCTATTCATACCTGGTCTTAGCTACTTCTTTTACATAGCTCCAATGTATTCTCAAGTCGACTTGGGTACAGGCACGCTCTCATACAGCTCTGATTCCTCAGCTATTCCATAAAACGGGTCATTAGGAGAAGCCTCAACCACTTCATATGGCGGTAGACCATTTGCATGCACCTTATCCAGTAGTTGGGCACAATCTCTTGACAAGTGACGAAGATATACTCTCTTCCCCAAGGCACCATATCGATCTGCAATTGTGTTGATTGCCTCCAAAGCAGAATGATCATATACCCTACTATTAGTAAAGTCGATCACTATGTCATCCATATCATCCTTTACCTGGAAAAGACGGGAGAAAGACTGTGTACTGCCAAAGAAAAGAGGGCCGTTGATGTTGTAGCATTTAACAGCTCCTAATGTTGGCCCAGTTGGGGGCACAAGTTTAGTTTGTGATATGGTGGCTGAGATGGTAGTTGATTGTTTGTATGCAAAGGAAAGTGCTGATGTAATTGTACCAACGAATACTGCTTTTGCCAAATCATCTTTCACAGTAATGAAAGTAGTCAGAGCTACAATTGCCAAGTCGATGTTGGGAATCTTTCCCAAAAGCCTCAAACTACCCCAACTAAAGGTGGACTGACAAACTAACAACATCACGCCTGCTAGAGCCACGACAGGAATCTGACCGAGAAGAGGGGCAAAGGATACAATACCCAAAGCTAAAAAGATTGCCATTGATACACCAGATAGACGACTCACACCACCTCCACTTTGAGCGTTGATGAGTGATTGTCCTATCAAAGCACATCCACCGATACCACCTGTCAACCCTGATGCCAAGTTGCCAATACCTTGTCCAATAACTTCTTTCTTGGTACTCCCTCGTTTCCCATCATCAACTATTCCATCAAGCAGTTGTAAAGTTAGTAGAGACTCAATACTTCCGACAGCTGCCATTGTAATTGCATAAGGTAGAATGATCCTCAGCGTCTCAAGCGGGGCATTTGTCAGCGGTGTCCAAATTGATGACGGAAGTCCAATCTTTGGCATAACAGATAAACCTCCTTTGAATGTCTCAGCTCCAGCGATATCTGGAAGATGCGCGTTATCACAGTTTATGATGAAGAACGAGAGGAGATTATAACATATGTTAGTATATATGATATGCAAGGGCAATCAATAAATGCAAACTAAGGTCAAATAAAACAGCCAAGTCGTCGAGACTTTATACTGAACACATGAATTCTTATCATAAAATAAGACTTTCCTGCCAACGTTTTGATCGGCCATTTGAAGACTCTTGCCAGTGCAGTTGATATAATAACTCCACCAAGCGTTGGTGGAATAGCTTTAGCTACCTCTACTTTCTCTTGAACTTTGGGTATTCCAAAGCGAACAAGTGCCATTGTTAACAACGCACACACATAGGTATATCGACCTTCAGGACTAACAAGTGATAAGAACTTGCCAGCCGACTTGAAGTGAGTAAGTTGTGCTTTCGTCATTATGATAGCCAACCCGTTAACAAATCCAAGCATAACAGGATGGGGCACTAAGCGAATTAATTTCCCACAGCCAGCTGACCCTGCAGTGATTTGTAATAAACCGGCAAGAGTGGCACAACCAGCTAAGTATCCTGGTCCATGTGATGAACAAAGTCCTGCAACAACAACTGCACAAGCTCCACTAGCTGATGAACAAATTCCAGCTCTTCCACCAAACAGAGCAGCAAAGAAACCCAACACAACTGTTGTCCACAGGCCAACTAGTGGGTTGACTCCAGCAACAACTAAGTTTGCAATAATGTAGAACAATATACATGAGATATGAAGCATAAAACTGCACATAATGTAA
>Ga0214478_100683_pt1 | contig 19484 bp, 18 predicted proteins | sample M1_20Mar14CPVII9_2_FD_178001 | JGI IMG/M metagenome (GOLD analysis project Ga0214478, IMG submission 178001) | Marine eukaryotic communities from Monterey Bay, California, United States - M1_20Mar14CPVII9sort6BwellD7 | ecosystem: Environmental > Aquatic > Marine > Unclassified | place: USA...
TCGAAATGCTTTGAGCTCATCAGTATTAGTTTGAATATCTTGATGTTCCTTCACCTTTGTTCGACATGCGGGCAATGGTTTCTTTTCACCCTTTACATCTACTAGACACATACGACCTATATGATAACGAATCGTATACAAAGATCAATGTCAGCTGCTTACCGTAGGATTTGGTGTTGGAGCGGGTGTAGGATTGGGTGTGGGGGCTGGTGTTGGATTCGGAGTTGGATTACGAGTTGGCGAAGGAGTTGGAAGACCATTGTAAGTGGTACCACGTGAATTTGTAAATCTTGATGCCAAACAATTGTTCCTATTCCAGTTGATAACGATGCCTCCACTAGCTTGTGAAAAGGGGACTTGTTGGGCAAATTCATATAAACATTCGGCAGAGTTGCCATATAGACGAGGACCTCCCATGAATCCTCCATTGCCTCCGGGACCGTATGAATTGACAGAAATGATATCACATCTGCCATTACTGTCAGGACCAGTTTGACACCAACTGTTGTTTGTTTCAGAAAGGGGTAAGTAGTAGTAGTGGAAGATTGAATGGGTGAGAAAGATGAAGAAGACAAGAGTGTACCAAAAGTATCATCAAACAAAGAAGTCATCAAAACTTACGGTCCTCCACTTGCCCCACCAGTCAAGTAACATCCATTAAGTAAGTATCCACCCCGTTCATATGCCGTCTTCCCCTCCACATCAATCTGTTCTTGTAAGTTTTGGACACAATATCTAAAATCTGGATCACGTCGTGCCGAGTAACCCAGTGCAGTAGCTCGGTAGTTACCAACATTTGGTTTATCAAATGTAATGTCGAATGCGGGCACTTTGGCATCTAATGCCACATCGGCACCGCCATTTGGTCCAGAGTGTGATCCTTGATCACTAACGGTTAGGTAGGCATAATCATAGGGAATGTTGTCTGTCCAACGATTGTTCCTCCATCCACTATCTATAACTGCAAAGGCAGGTGTCCAGCATCCATAGACACTATCATTGTTACAATTCCTATCGGAGTCGTCATTTCCGCCATCATCTTGATTTGGTATGAATAGGAAGCTTGTTCCAAACTAAATAGAAAGGTGGGGGGAGTTGGAGGATGGAAATGGAATATGAGTAGAAGTTAAGAAAGGAACACGAGATATGAACACAAGATATGCAACAACAAACAACTCTCTCACCCTCTTAGTAGGCTGATCATAAACACAATGTCCCGCAGTAATAATAACAGACCGTCCAGGAGTATCATTATCTGTCACTGCCGTAGCAGAACATACATAATTCCCACCACCCATACGAAACATTAATCGTCCAGCTGCTTTCATTACATCACCACCACGTGTCCATCCTGAATCGGCTACACGACTTTGTAACTTTCTAACATCTTCGTCATTTGTAGTGTAATCAATGGTAGTTGAATTACTACCATCATCATCAGCTTGTCCATCATTAACAAGATCAGTACCAACACCACTATTCTCACCATTCACAATACCATGCAATCCCCTATATTCCGCATTAGCAATGTTTTCGGGAGTCCAATAATTAATAGTTTCAATACGATTTGAAACTAGGGCGTTGTAGGTTGATTCAGGTAATCCATCGTGTTCTGCGGCATTGTATGCTATTGTTTCTGATAGTCCTCGTAGATTATTGTTGTTTGATGATGAGCTTGAGGATTGGGATGCAGCTGAGATGGACGAGGTGGCTGATAGGATGAGGGTTAATGCTTTGGAGAAGTTCATATTGATTTTGATAATATGATAATGATGTTGGGAAAATGATCGAGTGCTTGGAATTATGAGCTGCACAATACAATATGTTGCAATAGGTATTGCAGTGGAGTACTTACTGAAGATATTTCATTGATCGTCGACTAACTGGCGAAACTCGATGCTAAACAAAATTTGACAACGAAGTGCCAATTTCGTGAGTAGAAGGTATCCTTTTTAGATAGAAGTGGCAGATTTGACCTCTTATGGACATGGAGGGAGCCTATCAATATAGTTGTTGCACGATGTAGTGATAGTACCATACCCCACGCCAACACCTTCGGTATTGGCCGACATCATCACTTGCCGCTTGGTTTAGTAGATTAGGTAACAACAACAAATGATGATGGCGGTATCCTTTGTAGATTGGAAAGTATGATGAAATGAGAGCTCCTCTTTTATACGGTTCTCTTCCATTTGATAAAGATGAAAGCAAACAGCAATAAACCATGAACAGAACAATACCAATTGCAATAAACAACATCGTACAAGTAACAAAAAAAATAGCATCAAAACAGATACCAGCAGTAACCGCGGCTTTATCAACTGCAACAAGATCATCATCATTGATTAATCTAAAAGTTGATGGACAGAATGTCAAAGTACCAGAAGGATCAACAATACTTGATGCAATTAATAATAGTGGATCACATGTTCCTACCTTATGTTACCATCCTGAGTTTGAACCGAAGGCTGTTTGTAAGTTGTATGCTATCGTATCTCTCTCGTTTCATTGCAAAGATCTTCTTCTATCTTTGCTCACATCATATGCTCATTCTCATATCTTGTATCATATATAGGTCGTATGTGTCTAGTAGATGTAAAGGGTGAAAAGAAACCACTACCTGCATGCCGAACAAAGGTTAATGAAGGACAGGATATACACACCAATACTGATGAACTTAAAGCATTCCGACGTCGGTAAGTTAGAAGTGGTATAGTTATGTCATCTCTCATTCAGGATGTTATGCTTATAATCTAATCCATACAACTCTCTCCGTTCCATTATACATATTATAGTGATCTACAATTCCTACTAAGTCGACATCCAAACGATTGTATACGATGTGAGGTAGCAGGGAATTGTAAATTACAAAGTCTAGTACAAGAAGAACAAGTTGATGATAACATGTGGATGACGAAAACTACTCGTGGCTCATCTGAACATCCTGAACATACCTTACATGATCATACCTCACCAAGTATATATCGTGATATGGACAAATGTATTGAATGTGGATTATGTGTAGATGCTTGTGCTAAGCAACAGATTCATGCTATTGGATTTGCAGAACGTGGTAGCGGGATGTTACCAATAACTGCATTTGATAAACCATTAAGTGAAACGGGATGTATCTCCTGTGGACAATGTACGTTACGATGTCCTGTTGGTGCATTGATTGAACGTCCTGATTGGCATCGAGTATTGGATGTATTGGATTCACGAAATAGGAAGACTATAGTGCAAACAGCACCAGCAACACGGGTTGCAATTAGTGAAGAGTTTGGACTCGAGCCGGGCACGGTATCAACTGGAAGGATGGTCAATGCATTAAGACAACTTGGATTTGACTATGTAACCGATACAAATTTCTCAGCTGACTTAACGATAATGGAAGAGGCCAATGAACTATTACAACGTCTTAGTGGAGATCGTGGGGGGTCATTACCTCTATTTACAAGCTGTTGTCCGGGATGGATTAATTATGTTGAGATTAATCGACCTGACTTGATACCACACTTGTCTACGACTAAGAGTCCACAACAGATGCATGGAACAATATCCAAGTGTGGACCATTGGCTAAGCAAATAGCAGTAGAGACGGGAGAAGAACCATATGTTGTTAGTATCATGCCCTGTACGGCCAAGAAAGATGAAAGTGTTCGGCCTGGTAATCGAGGTGACATTGATGCAGTTCTGACGACGAGGGAATTGGCAAAGATGATACGCCATAGGAATATACCATTTGCATCTCTGTCTAATGATGGATTATTTGACTCTCCAATGGGCGAGAGTACAGGAGCTGGAGCCATCTTTGGGGCTAGTGGAGGTGTCCTAGAGGCAGCATTACGTACTGCGGCAGATTCTCTTGGACTTGAGGATGCTCCACTAGAGTACGAGGGGGTAAGAGGAGTGGAGAGGGGTGTTAAAGTTATGACTATAGAAGGGGTTGGTTCGGTAGCTGCTGTTAGTTCTATCGGCTCCGCTATTGATTTACTAAGTAATGATGATTGGAAAGAAAAGTTTCTCATGATTGAAGTGATGACCTGTCCCGGAGGCTGCCTTGGTGGTGGAGGAGAGCCAAAGAGTGACGACCCAGAAATCTTACAGAAACGAATGGCCGGTATATACAACATCGATTCCTCGTCAGCCATACGAAAGAGCCATGAGAATAAGGAGGTTCAACAGCTATATCAGGATATGCTTGGTGGTCATCCCTTGTCTGAAACTAGTGAGCGTTTATTGCATACCGAGTATGCACCGAGGAATTCAGCCAGGGAGAAATTATCTCGATTCTTATCTGCTGTTGATCATCGAGATGCCAAAGGGGCGGCAAGTTTATGTACGGATGATGTTATATGGAATACAAACACGGGATTATATGGAGCTGCTTGTGGCAAGAAGGCAGTAGAAACTTTGATTCAAGAGAAGTTACCAAAGGCTGACAGAGTTTGTGGAGAGGAATTCAAACGACATAGACTTGCTTCATCTGTTGAGGGTACAGATGTTATTGGGCCAGATGGTAGTAAGCATTACTTTGATGTGACGTTGGATAATGCTGGATTGATCAAGACTTTGACAAGAATAAGTTTATGATCGGTTATTTCTAGAGTAATAGTGTCATGATACAGTTCCAGATAACTACTCTTAGACTTTTAAGATTAAATGATTAACATCAAAGATACCCCTCCAATAAATAATATCATTTACTAAAACTAGCAAGTGTAGATGCCTTAGCTTGTTTAAATTCCTCATCTGACAATACACCAGTTGAATGAAGTTCTTTAAGCTTCTTTATCTCATCCGCAATACTTCTATTTTCATTATTACTATTATCCACATCATTAACAACAACTACCTGAGCTTGTGGTGGTGCTGACGGGGTGCTACTATTTGCAAGTGTATCTTTCTTAATTTGTTGATATTCATTAAATGACAAAACACCATCATCGGCAAGTGTTTTTAGGGCTTTTAACTTTGCACGTTGTGAATCTGATATACTTTCAGGAAGAGGAGTATCAATATCACGTACAATTGTTTGAGATTCTGGTACTGCCACTACCGCCGCTGCTGGAAGTACCGAAGCAATAACAGATGGAGATACGTTCGATTGGGTATTGGCATTGTTTGATTGTAATCTCATATTGTTGAGATGTATCATCAACTGATTCTCAACTCTGCTAACCTTTTGTATAACTTTATTATTCATAGTTGCCGTTGCTAGCGGCCATACCAGCCTGCACTCGATTTAAGCTACCTTCAATATCATCGATCATTTGAACTTTTCCGCCATCTAATAATGTAAGAGTATAAACATATTGTTGAACACATCCAGGACACTGGAAGATGCGCGTTTCACAGTTGATGATGATGAAAGAGAAGTGATTGGAACATATGTTAGTGCACGTGTTTTGCAAGAGCAATCAAATAAAGGCATATTAAGTTCATATGAATAGCAAATTACCGAGACTTCATATTGAACACATGAATTCATATATAAAACAATACAAACGCGGACTTTCCAGACAAGCCGTACAATCGTCGGGATTATTCTTATGCGAGATGGTACATCGCCGATCTCCCTTCCATACTATGTTGAACTCTCTTTTGAATTCTTGAGTTATTGTAGGTGCACCTTATTTGTGAGCTCGAATTTTTTTTGTGGTACCCTACGGTTATTAAAGGGTTAAACAGAAAATGGCGAGCAAACGGTCTGAAAGATTTAGAGTTAGTGGAGTACGGTAGCCTCTACTACATCGTTGCTGTCTTACTTCAGGTGTTTTATAATCTAATCTTATACAAACATGACTTATCTAAATATGTGTCAATACAATACCCCGCCCTGTATCCTCTCATGTGTCAATATAATAATAATACAACCCCCCACCGGTATCCTCATACAAGTAAGCCGCTTATTCATAGATAGCTATGGATGTTGCCCTTCCTCTTCCTCTTTTTACAAGTCACCTTGATCTGATTTGCAGGCACAAACAGTAGAGGCATGGACCGAGCAAACTGATACATAGAAGAGAGCTCTAGTTTCCAAACTTCACATGGGCATATATTATATTCCCTTGCAGCTTCCTCTACTCTCTCATACCAATCAATTACATAAGGCAGAGCCCTCAATGACCATTCCCCGCCTGTTTTCCACCCAAATAGTGGTTCCATATCGATGTTTGGGTGGTTCTGTAATATCTTAATGATGGCCACATGCTGTTTGTTGGTATCCTCATTCAATTCAAGCAAGTTATTAAGCCGTTCGCCCATATACTGAGGGAGCTCTAAATATTTGAGTGTGTGGTTAGATGAATATGTGCTGCTTACACTTGATGCATTGCATAATACATGGGAGAAGGCGTCCTGGACACTATTTATTGGATTGGCACGAAGAAAGAGTCTCCTCAATTTGTTGTTGCTCTTCAAACCGTCGGAAATCATTATTGCCCCCTCATTTCCAATGCTATTCTCTCTGAGATCGAAGTTTGTAATGTTGCAGTTTGGATCTGCCAACAAGGTTGCAATTGCCTCACAGCCGGTATTTCCAATACTGTTTCCATAAAAACTCAGTTGCTCTAACAATTTACGTCCTCTTATTGCTTCGATTATGGGTGATAGTTGAACATCTGTTATTTGGCAATAAATCAACTCGATATCTTGTACATTATTACATTTTAATGTTTTGGTAATTGATGCATGCGTAAGATAGCAATCCCAAATTTGCAAATGTGTGAGCTGATTCTTTCCTTGATAGGCATCTAGCAATATGATCACAAATCAGCTTCAACTGTGTTATGGATAAATTATGTTTAAGGCCGGCAATGAGATCGTCATTTGCAACAGTTTCGGTTGCTATCTCTTCTGCAACATCTAACTTTGTTATGAATTTATTCGATTGAAACACCTAGTCTTTGATAGTCTCCAATATCCCAGCACCAAACAGTACCAATATGATCGCTATCTCCATATGCATTGCCTACACATAATTTTGTCAATGTATCATCATTCCCCTGAATCCTACGCAACGTACGTCGGCTATCGATATCCATAATATTTGTGTGGTGGCGGTCGGAGTGACACAAGATATGTACTTTTTTTTTTGTATTGTGCAATAACTTTCGTGCCAGTATATTATGTACCGAGCCGTCGTTCTTCTCCAAAATAAGGTATTGACGGTACGATGTTGTTTAACTTCGAATGTGAACTCTCTATATCGAGAAGAGGGAGGTATATGAGGTGGTTGTAGAGAGGCAGGGAGTGAGAGTCTGTGAGAGTAGTGAGTAGATTGCGGCAAAAATGAAAAATGAGAAATGGCGAGCGAACCGGTTGTAAAAAATTGACCTTTTACTAATGATGAGGTCTAAGGCTAGCTGTACATCTAATACATCCGTTTCCGCTTCTTATCAATTTGAGTATATACCGGTACAAACACAAATGGCATAGTCCGAACAAGCTGATAGATTGCAGATAGCTTTCGTTTCCCAATGTCAAAAGCAAGGCTCTCCCATTCACTTTCAACAGCCTCCCTAGCCCTATCAAACCAACCAACTACATATGGTAGTCCTTTTAAAGTTTGTTCATCATCTGAAATCCAATCGGCAAGGAAAGGTTCTATATCTGAATTATCAGTTAAGATGTTGGGATAGTATTGTAATATCTTCTTGATGGCTACGTGATCTTTATTCGTACTCTTATTTAACTTTAATAATGATTCAAGTTCAGATGAAACTTTATTTCGTGACCAATGTCTTGGTAAAGACAAGTTATTCATTGTATGATTGGAGGAATGTATACTATCCAAGCTTGATGTATTGCATAATAGTTGGATGAAGTATGGAGATATCTCTTTTGGGTCAATTCTGTTGTCGTTATCAGTCCAATTAGACACGTTGTTGTCGAGGATCAGTCTCTCCAACTTGCTATTGTTTGCCAAACTAGCCAAACTATTGAGAAGCACATTTACACCCTCCTTGTGTGTACAGGTTGCCCGAAGACTGAGACATTGAAGTTCAGTATTGGGATCTTCGAGCAAGGGAGCGATAATCTCACATCCTACATGTCTAAGAGTATTACTATCCAAATTGAGTTCCTCGAGATGATGATGTCTAATTGCATCAATAATTGGCGATAGGTGTACGCCCCTTGAACTTGAAAACTCCGTTGTTCCTAGCCCGCATTGTTGTAGATAAACACTTATGAGATTTTGACAACTTCTTAATGCCTCAATGACGACGGTACCTCTCCCGTTTTGTAGATCAAGTCCTTCAATATGAAGGTGAGTAAGGTTGTTATAGTTATCTTGATATGCCTTCATTAGTTGGAGAGGTATATGACTTTCTCTCCAGTACCTAAAATTAAGCAGCAGCCTTTGTATAGATGAGTTCCTCTTCAGGCCTTCATAGAATTCATGATCACTATCATCTAAATGAATATGACCATCATATCCTGAGTTGACATCTAATATTTTGATATGCGTATTCTGTCCGATACATTCACCAAGTTGTGAATAAGCCCCATCAACATCTGAGTTAAATCTGCCATTCACCTCAGATCGGCTACCGTATAAATATAATGTCGTCAGCTTGGGATCATTTTCTTTAATCCTTTGCAATGTCTCTTTACTAAGCTCATCCATTTTGTCCTCAATATTAGTAATGGAGGTAATGCTGAAGAAAAAGTGACTTTTTCGATTGCAGTAACTTTGTGATTATTAAATGCCGAGACCGTCGCTAGCACCACCCCTACAGAGAATTATCAATCGAATAAGACAAAGATATTGTATAGATGATGGGCACGCGGGATGTGTAGGTTGTATTAATGCGGTCTTCTCTATCTCCCAACAAAATCAGAGAGCAAAAGGAGTGAGTGGTGAAGTAGAGGGAAAGAACAAATAAAGAAATGGCGAGCGAACGGCTATAATGGGTGTGATTTACGTCTATGACTATCTGATCTTATCTATCTGCATACTACACCTCTTAACACCACATAAACTTTACGATAGATCCCCCGAGGCATATCGCTTTCAAATCTTAATTCACACAATGCATACAACATAGTAGCCCTCGAGCTAAACACAATAAGTTCCCCTGACATATCATACACTCTCCCAGCAACCCCGACAAACTACACCATTACTTCTTTCCACCACCTAATAAATTAGCAAACACATCCTGTCCCTCACTACTCCCCCCCGCCAACCGCTTCGCCAACAAGGCACTCCTATTATCCTCAACAGTAATAACCGCCCCGTTACGTTTATCCTGTACTAATATATAAACAAATTCACCACTTTTCATTTCCTTACTAACTTCGGCAAATACAAATGCATTACCATATTGTCCTTCTAGGTTGAATCGTACACGTACTCTTTTGGAACCATCGTCTTCGTTAGTATATTCTGTGTGTTCAATGAAGTTTCTACGTCCTTCACGATGTCCACCATGATCACGTCCGTAGGTTTTAAAATTATCTCCAAAGCGTCGTTTAACATCTGGATGATTGTGTATTTTAGTAGAGGCTTTATCGAATATGGTATTTGGTGACATTTTCGTTGGTAAGAGTTCTTTACCAATGTAATAAGCACAGATTGATGCAAATGTTAATGCACCTCCCCAGAAGAAGAGTCGTGTACCGGCAACTACCTTTTCACCGGGTGTTAATACTATTTCTTGTGATGTTGGTTCTCCATCCTCTGCATTAGTGTTGTTGCCATCTGTTTTTGATTGTGATTTTGTATCTTTGTTATTTGATGTGCTACTTGATGTTGATCGTAGTGCCAAGCGACGTGTAGCTGGGGTATTGAGATTATTATTTAAATGTCTTGCTACTTGGTTAAGAGGTGTGTATTGATGATAGCAAGACGGTGACTTGTTACTATTACTATTGAGAGAGGATGATAGGCGAGTTGCAATGAAGTTAATATTTTTGGTATCATTTTTTGTCGTGGTGAAACATCTCCTAACGGCCACCGGTCTGATGAATGCCGAACGAATCATACTGAGAAAGGCAATAGTAGTAGAAGCTGTGAATATAATGGATAGAAGTAGTAGAGAGTTGGTATTGAGTAGGAGTGAGTAGATCGCTGAGTGAGATTTGTGGTCGAGTATGAAATAATTGGATCTTTAGTTTTCACTCTGGAAAGCTCTTTAAAGGATACCTCTACACTCTCATAATTTTTGATTGGTGTGAGATGTTCTGGTACTCTCACTCGTTATGGTCCTTGGTAGAAAGACTATGTCGATTGATACATATTGTGCCGGCTGCTTTTCTCTTCAAATTTGGTGTATTATGTGTGTGTGCGACGTAATACAACAAAAAAGATTGAACACATAACATCACACAACACAACATTAATCAAATAATATGGACGCTGTAGATAAGGAGACATTACGTCGAGTTGAGGAGAATGATGCTGAATTGACACATCTATTCATAGGTGTTGATAAACCCCTTGAAGATGATAGTGACTACCCGAGTAGTGGTCCTGTTGGTGTCTTCGATTCGACGGTAGATTCTGACTTTTCTCTCCTTGGTGATGCCTTAGAAGAGAATAATCATGTCACCTCATTACTGGTAGAAACGCATCATAAGACTGCATTAACAACTGGAAACTTGTGTTTTTATGGTTGTCTCAAAGATAATTCATCAATACACGAGTTATTACTACGATTTAGTATGGATAATAATCATCAGGGTATAGTTTGTGGAGTAGGTAGGGAAGTTTTAAATGCCTATGAGAATAGCAGCATTCTAACTCGTCTGCTGATCCGTCACTCTAATCTACAAAATGGGGGAAACATCTTCCTTGCCCATACTATAAGGAGCTGCTCAAATCTTCAATGCGTATCGTTTATCTACAGTGACATATCTGATGAACAGTTAGTACCAATAGTAGAAGCAATTCGTCAACATCGTATGGTAGATGAACTTAGATTGGCTGGAAATCAGATTGGTAATGCTGGATGTGAGGCCATTGCTATATTACTTGAAGATTCACGCTCAAACATACGTATCCTTGGTCTTACAAACAATGTTATTGGTAATGAGGGTGCTATTACAATTGCCAATAGTTTGGCCAAAAACAATCGTCTAAGGGAACTCTACCTCCCTGACAATCCAATTGATGAAAGTGTGGAAGATGTTCACTTCCGAAAGTTAGTAGGGGACATGTCAAGTATCGATAGCCTGTATGATTCTAACCATACACTGTCAGAGTTCAGTTTACGACAGTTTGGAAGGCCGAGTCTTCTCATCAACCTATTAATGACAAATGAAGGTACCAATACGAACTCCAATGCAGCCCTGAAGATTCTGGAATATATAGACCTTGAGATGGAACCATTATTCAAATGGGGGCATAGAGAAGAAGGGGGGGAGGATGAGTATAGCTTGAGGGCATTGCCTTATGTAATTGCTTGGTTTGAAAGGGTGACGGATGCAATTGCAGAATTAAGGGCTTGGGTTCCTTGGGAAAGAGAAAGTTTCAATACCGAAACAAAGAAGTTGTCTGCAATTTACCAATTTGCTCGGTCTATGCCATTATTATTTGCACCAGTCTCCTCGTTAGAGGTTGGAGGGGTAGAGAAGGAGGAGAGTAAATCAGTACAGGATATGAAAGAAGCTGGGGCACCGAGAAGTGGATCAGAGAATATCACATCCAATGGGGATTATGATTTGGCATCATTCGAAGAAGATAAATCTGTTGGAGCAGCATCTAGTAGCGAGAGAGGTGTGCCAGTCGGAAAGACAGGGGAAATGAATACAGATAGCATCGATATGACGAAATTGATTGAGGCTACTAAAGCCGCGTGTGAAGCACAGGGTCTAAACGAGCCAACTCCCTTAAGGAAATGGCTCCATAGTACTGCAATGGCAACATATAAGAATCATTCAACCACGTATCCATCAAACAAAGCCAAAGTAATTCTTTACCCGAATAAAGGTTGGGAAGGGGCTGAGAAGGAAGAGAAACGATCGAATCATACTTAGAGATATAGAGCTACTCTAAATTAGGATTACAATAGTATTTAGAGCTGAAGTGACTCTTTGTGGGTTGGTTAGGCAGAGGAGTATTGGGCAGGAGTCGAGTAGGAGAGGAGGAGGAGCTAAGTAAGTTTCCCTCTTGCATCGTCTTTATCATAGGATACCGTATCTTTTTGAGCTCACACGGACTTGGCAAAAAGCATTGTCTCTTTTTAAAACACCCCACATACATTGTTAGCCATCAATCTTCTTCACAAGTAAGTAACCATCACACATACTCTTATACTTATCCAAACATCATCATGAGTTGCGTTCCATGTCAAGTACCCGAAGGTACTAAACTAACAATAACATTGCCTGATGATTTTCATCATCATTTCCGTGATGGCAACTTCGTAGAAACTGTCCTTGAACATGCAACACAACAGTTTGGTCGAGCAATTGCAATGCCTAATCTTAAGGTGAGTTGTATGTATTGATGGTAATGTGTAATGTTTGGTATATTGCATATCATATACAACGTCTTATCATATACATTTACGCAACATACAACTCACAGCCTCCGGTAACAACGACAGAAATTGCATTAGCATACCGCAATCATCTATTAACCAACCTACCAAAGGACTTACCACATAAATCGTTCACACCATTAATGACACTCTACCTAACTGATAATACCACACCTGAGGAAGTAACAAAGGCATACAACACGGGACATATCTACGCATGTAAATATTACCCCGCAGGTGCAACAACCAACTCCGATGCAGGCGTCACAGACGTTAAAAAAACATATCCAGCATTACAACAAATGGCAAAGTTAGGTATGATGCTATGTATCCATTCCGAAGTTTCCACACCACAAATTGATATATTCGATCGTGAACCAATCTTCATTGAAGAAATTATTAAACCATTAGTTGCCGATATGCCCACATTGAAAATAACAATGGAACATATATCAACAAAAGAGGCTGTTGAGTATGTACTATCAGCGCCAGACAATGTCAAGGCTAGTATTACTTGTCATCATTTGTTATATAATCGTAACGCATTATTGGTTGGGGGTATTAAACCACATTATTATTGTTTACCAATATTAAAAAGGGAGGTACATCGTGAGGCATTATTAAAGGCGGCAACGTCTGGATCGAATAAGTTCTTTTTAGGAACAGATTCGGCACCACATACTGTGGAGAATAAGGAAAGTGCATGTGGATGCGCGGGAGCATATACGGCACATGCAGCGTTGCAGTTGTATGCCGAGGCATTTGAAAGTGTAGGAGCATTAGATAAACTGGAGGGATTTGCAAGCTTTCATGGTGCTGATCATTATGGATTAGCAAGGAATAGTAGTAAGATTACATTGGAGAAGAAGAGTTGGATTGTACCAATGAAGTATAAGTTTGGTACGAGTGTGTTACGTCCATTACGAGCGGGGGAGAGTATTGCTTGGAGTATTGTACCAGAAGAAGGTGGAGAGGGCGGGGAAGAAGAAAGTAACAAAAAACAAAGGCAAGTATGAGTATGAGATATTTAAGATGATAGGCATAGTTACATCCTTAAGTTAATCTTGTATTATTGTGTTACACAGTGTAATATCTATACGAATTAGCTTGAGATTGGGGATGCAGGATCGTACCACCGAAAAGATCAATTAATAAAATGAAATGACATTACCCTAGGATACCCCCAATACTTGCCATTGATTGAGGCTAGTTTTAATGGCCTCTATCCCCTCTACTCGAGAACACAATCTACAATAGATACGTCTGGCTATTGATAAAGGGATGTGAGTGCTCTATTTCTAATTAGGGTTAGCTGCTGAGGCTGGGGTTAATTGCATCCTCGAGTCTTAGATGCGAGTGCCAGTGTGAAGTACCATTCGCTTACGACAATTCTTAGCTTACGAACCCCACTCATAGTAAGCGTGACGATTGCATCATGGAGAGTGAGAAATGATGACCAACATCTCAGATATGTAATGTGCACAAAGTATGATCGAAAGTGCCTCTCATCTACATAAAGACACATAAACAAACAGCAGCAATAGACACTGACAAACAATCATGGACGAACCAGATTCCTCGTCTCCACCTCCACGTGCTGACGATGATTGCAATGAACTGCCACTTACAAAGGATTTGGAGCAGCAGCTCGATGTATCATCACAGAGAGAGACAATGTATAGTAATATCGCTGATTCGTTAGCACAGTATGAGATTGAAGACAATGATAATGCATCAGAATTAGAAGAAACCAAACCACCCATCAACAATGATGTTTGCAATAAACAAGATGACGATCATGAGGTTGATGATGATTATAATGTGCTAAACGAACATACAGTCGGCAGTGAGGATGAAGATGAGGATGATAGAGAAATAGATGCATCAAATCATTCAATTGGTAGTTGGGGGATGAGCAATATTAACGAGTTGCAACCTCCTCTATCTGATGCACAAATCGCAGAAAGTGTATGGAATGTTGTAGCAGCTGCCGATAGGAACGACAATAATGTACACGATGACAAACAGCTTGCTGCAACTGCAAAGATTAAGAAGTACGGCGAAACAAAAGCAACTGTTGAAGATGATGATTCTACTAATTCTAACAATGGTACAAATAGCGCCACATCAGATGTTCAAACTGATATAGAATCTCAGCAACACGGACAATCAAATGCAAATCCAAAACGTCAATCATCAGTGAGTTGGGCAGAACGAGTAGATGAGTATTTGAACGAGTTAACTGAAGATGAAGAAGAGTGTGAAGAAGAGATTGGATTATCAGGTTTGCAACGGATACGTTCCATTGCTAGCAATATGCTCTCCCTCCGTTCCATCCCTATGACGAATAGCACTAGTAGACGATCATCTGTAATACAAGCAGTAGTAACGCGTAGACCACGATCCAGATCTATGGTAGAGGCACATTCATCACGTAGTAATGAGTCAACTTCATCAAGACGTAACTCAGCCCCCGGTGCCCCAGCCACCCGCAACACAACCATTCGAGACCGATTCGGTTCAATAGTTCGAGGTCAAAGGAGACATAATCCACTAGCACGGTCATCAAGTGCTAACAATCAAGCATTACATGACTTGTCTGAAATGATGGGTGAAATATTTCACCCTGTTGAGGCATATGCTGTGGATGACTCACATAGACATACAGAAAGCGTTGAAGCAATACCTGTGGATATGCAAAGGGAAAGGAAATGGAGGAGGTTAAAGAGGCAGATATATCTCATTTGGGGACCCCTGCTTCTTGTTTTGGTCGTAGTTGTGGTCGTAGCAGTTGTTAATGGACCAGGTTCAAAGACTGTGGAGGTACAAGAAGATCAAAATCAAGTAGTCGATTATGATGATCCAACTATTCAGATAAAGGATGGGAGCTTGAGTTGTGTTGATAAAGTGTTATGTAAGGCTATTGCTGCTGCAATACTAGGGCCTGAGTATGAAGGCAATGTTGTCGAGGTAGATGTTACACTGCACCTGCAAGAAGGTGAAAGATAGGTCTAATTAGAAAAGGGTTAGGATACTTTGTCTTTATAAGAATTAAAACCTATCATTCCCTTCCTTCCTTGGGGAATGAGGCATTCAATTATACAAATAAGTATTACACATTCTAATAATCTATATACCCTCAATATCATCTTCCTTCCCTATACTATCCCCCTTCCAATCACCATCTTCATCCATGGAATCAATAACACCACTGGCCACATCACCTGCCACTTTAAGTAAGGCGATAACAATGGCCAAGCCACCCACATAGACATACCATGGCTCACTTGAGGCACTATCTATCGTTAATGCCTTACCAATTCGACCAGCGTAGACATAGGCAAAAGTCCCAGGTGCAAATCCTATCGCTGTACCAAAGAAGTATGGCCAAAAGTTGATACTAGATGCTCCGTATAAGTAGTTGGATAAAGCGAATGGGAAGAGAGGAGAAAGTCTCAACAGAAGCATAAGTTTGAAACCCTCCTTTGATATTGCCTTATCTAGATTTTGAAATGTGGGTTTATCCTTCAGTACCTTTTCTACATATCCTCTGTTGTATATGGAGAGAGATAGAGATATCCCAAGAGGGAGAATCAAGTTTGAGCATATCATGTGTTCAAATGGGCATAGAAGCAACACAAAAAACTTAAACATACCTTAAGAATGTTCTACCAATAACAAAGCTAATACTAGCAGCAATACTAGCACTAAATAGGCAAGTAGCCGTACCTAACACTGTACCAAACAAATATCCACTTGATGCTGTTAATATCGGCACCGCAGGTATAGCCAATATCTCTGCGAGGACATAGAAAGATGAAAAGTATATACAACCCTTTTGTACATCCATTGTTTGTAATGCTGTTATTATTGTATCAAATGATGTTGATGGATCTTTAATCAGTTGTCTGTATATGTATGAGAGTTTAAAGTTGCAAAAGGATAGGGAGAGTGGTGAGTAAAGTGTAAGGATACCACTGCACACGCATGATCGATGTAAGAGCTATTATACACTCACCCCAACTCTAAATCTAAACCTAAATCATTCCCCATTGTGACAGCTAATGCGCCCGCTGCCACTAATATTAGTATAGTACCACTAATTAATATCCATTTAGTTGAATCTAATGAGGAATCAGAATCTTCATCTATTGTAATAATTTGGGGAGTATTTGCATCAATCTTTTGCAATGAGTTTAATGATTGCTGTTCTGGATCTATTTGTTGATTGTTGTCTATTTCATCATCTGCTGTCCATATATCATCTAGTACATTGTCTAGTAATTTGCTGTTATTCTTTATCTTTCCTTGTTTATATTTGTGAGGGAGTAGATTCATAGATACCAATGATTGTCGTCGGCTGCCGATACCACAGGTAACCGATGGAAATTGTATTGATGGTGTAAATGAATTGACGCATATTATTATAAAGAAGAAGATTTGCAGCACGAACAAGGATATCCTGATGGTGGAGTTGCTTGCAGTAGTGGAAGCTGCCATTCTGTTGTTTCGTCGAGTTGGAAAATGTAAAAAGATATGTGTGTTGTTATTGCCGCGCCGGCTGCTCCCCAGCTCAGCAACGAATGGACGAGACGAAAGCTCTCCTCTCTTTATAATGATATGACGATCTCTAGCTGATACTGTTTGCAATATGATAGCAGCAGATTCACGCCATTGTTCTTTGTGCTGAATGACGACAAAATCATTACTCATCGTTTACTCGCCATTCTCATTCCTTGTTAGAGCGATCAAACGCAACTGAAGAGAATGATTTAAGTAACTAGGTAGAAGACATGTACTCAAGCATAGCACAAACCGACATTAGACATCCTATAGATCGTTTATATCGTTTATAGATGCCTCTCTATTTGATAATGAGGTGAGAACTCAATAGATGAACATATTATGCATCCAACTTTAAGTCTCACATTCACATCCAACTTCGGCATTCAGTCTCAGTTTTACAATTCACCTCCTCTATCTCATCTAAGTTGATAACTTCTTCATACTCTTACCAATCTTATTCAGGAGACCCTTTTTCTTTTTCTTAGGTTCAGTGGCGACTCCATAAAGTGCCGACACTCGACTACGCCTATCCTTCATGGCTACATGCATAGGAGCCAAAGTATCAGCTGCCTCGTCTTCATCGTCGTCTTCTTCTTCGTCTTCATCGTCATAGTCCAAACCGGGACTAATGTATTCACTGTGTTGTACCTCGAGCAAACGTTTATGTTCCCCTGCAGACACCGCAGCCTTCAAGGCAAGCTCTTGTTGAGCCTTGTACTCTGCAACGGCAGGAGATTCAAGTGTCTGAAAGAATGATGGGATCTAAATTGGAGGAACGAGAGGATATGAGAGATCAAATTCATACACATTCAAAACCTAATACACGTATTTCTCTCACCATTCCACGATTTCCCTTCTCAAGAGCACTTTTCAATGTGTCTAATATGTATTGCAATAATAATGACATATGATATGAGCATGAGATAGAGTATGAGCATAAGTATGATATTGATATGAGCAATGATATGTGCATATGATATGAGCATATGTAACATATATGTACTACTCACGCATCATACTCATTGCAGAGGTGGGGTTGGGGCATACGATCACATTTCCACAGTTACACAATCGAATTAAACTATCGATGTCTGCTTGATGGGGATGTGCCGATAGCGGATCTACAAAGAAGATCAATGCACCCAGATCCTCCATGCACATCAAGGCGGCAATTTGTGCATCACCACCGAGAGGACCAGATGTACAAGTCTATGAAGATATGAATCGAATGTTAGTTAGAAAGTGAATAACTAAATGATATACTATAGCATAAACACAACACTCACCAAACCGTACTCAACGTCCGGATTATCTTTTGATATTCAATTCATATAAAACATACAAGAGGATAGGCGGCATATAATATTAGCATACGTTATGATATCATAATATATACATAAAACACATTATCATACCTTCACCCCACAATGTTTTGCACATACGCATTGTCGTTTGAGTTCCAGTAATACGGAACTTCTTCAACACTTCCGAGTATGTCTGTATTGCAGTTGTAGTATTAATATTGCAATTGCATTATTAGTAAAGAAAGAGAAACCATAGGAACTATAACATGATACGAATGTATAACTTACCGAGATGAACGATTTCCTGAATAGTATAATGATGGATGAGTAGAGAAGAGATACAAATGATATCGTCGACCATCATATCTTATGATCATCTAGACACGGCGACGCCTCTGTCGATGAAAGATGAACAACACCAAATAAAACACAACAATTCATAATAATTTGATGAATTATGGTAACTTACATGGCGGGTTTCATGTGGTTATGTGCCACTAAAGCAAGTTGCCTCATATCCGACGATGCAAATTTCGAGTTGAAAGGAGCAGTAATGCTATCGGCAGTTGCCTCGATTTCACTGACGAGAGCTGTTTCTTCAAATTGTACCATTGTATGTCTTATTGATGTGTGATAGTGAATTATGGGTTGATTGTATGTATCAAATCAAAGTAAGGTTGAACATATCTTTGCAACAATATTAGTGGCAGCCAGCGAGGTCTATGAAGTGGAAAGTCGACAAGCCCCTTGTCTCTTGCCAAAAACTTCGCGGTATCCTCAGCTGCTCACTGATCGCATGCAGCGTTTATGATCTCAATTAACACGCTACATACTCATCCCTCTTCTATAATCATATATATAAACCATTAGACAGATCAAAAGAAGAAACAGCAATATCATGGCAAGTTTCGCAGCACAAGCAAAGGCCGCAGGTCTAGAGGTAATTATCATTTTATGCATATACATTACTATTACCAATACCATATCGTCAATTGAAATTGAAAGGAATACATATCTCTGTCTCTTGCTCACAACTATATACTCTGTTAACACATATTAGATCAAAGAAAAACAAGCTTTTGCATCTTCTGCAACATGGTATGAAGACGATAGAGTAGTAACC
>Ga0214478_100686_pt1 | contig 19415 bp, 18 predicted proteins | sample M1_20Mar14CPVII9_2_FD_178001 | JGI IMG/M metagenome (GOLD analysis project Ga0214478, IMG submission 178001) | Marine eukaryotic communities from Monterey Bay, California, United States - M1_20Mar14CPVII9sort6BwellD7 | ecosystem: Environmental > Aquatic > Marine > Unclassified | place: USA...
GAGCCATTCGATTCGTACGTTTGGGTGTCAACCACTACCTTGTTGTGCTCTATTTTCCTGCCAGTGCTTGTCAAAGCCATCCCATGTATAGGTAAGGACTTGGGAATGTCTACTATAGCATATGCACCACTCATGGTGGAGTTACAACAAGACGGCTACACCTCAAAGACAAGAGAATCCCGACTTTTCGAGGGAAACCGAGCCATTCGAGTCATTCGAGTCACTCATGGTGGAGTTACAACTTTCTTGATATGAGGGGAAAATCATTATATTCGAATTCTCTTTTTGGCAGATTTTTTTATTAGTTATGTCTTTCTTGTTTGTGTTTATTGATCTTTGATCTATATTTATTTGTTTTTGATTCTTTATTTAACCACACCTGTACTCTTTCTTTCAAATACTGCAAGGCATTCAATATGTCTTGTCTGAGGAAACAAATCGAATGGTTGTATACTTATGATTTCATAGCCATAAGCCACAATCAATTTTGAATCTCTTGCTTGTGTTGCTGGATCACAACTCATGTATACTACTCGCGCTGGTTTGAACTCATTCAACTGCTCAAGAAACTCCTCAGAGCATCCTTTCCTTGGCGGATCAACCACAACTACTGTTGAAGATCGTGGAAAATCTCCAACAATCAAATCTTTCCCCTCTTTGTTATTGCCAGCACTAACAGGGTCTTTGCTCTTAAATATTGCCTCTGCTGATGCTGATACAAAATCACAGTTCTGTATACCATTCAATGCAGCGTTATTGCGCGCTTCTTCCACAGCCTTCTCATTTACTTCAATTCCAACACATACATCAAATGACGAGGATGATCCAATTGCAAACAAGCCACTGCCACAATAGCAATCAATGAGGTGTGTCATCTCTTCACCACTTGCTGATTTTTTGGTTGCTGCATCAACTACTAGGTCTACCATTGTTGGTAACATAAAAGGGTTGTTTTGAAAGCTAAAGAGAAACAGCAGTATTTGTATTAAGTTCTTTAATATGAACAAAGGAAGATATGAACAAAGATGAGTATACTCACAAGTTACCAGCTTGGAATTGAAATACAAGATCCTTGACAGTGGTATTCACATACGCAGTATGATTTGTTTCTACTACACCATCCGAGTCTCGGAGCAATAAAGTCGCTCCTTTGTTTGGCTTCTTAAGAAGACCTTTTCGGGCTTCGTTTCGTTTGTCTTCACGCAACTGAGTAAGTGCAGTATTGATTGCAGGTGTGGCAATATGACACTGTGGAACATCGACCAATCTTCGAGAGGCTTTCTCTTTGAAACCAATCTCAGCAATCTCACATATTTTATCCACCGCATCTATCTCACCATTTGGCTGGATGTGTTGTATTGCCTTCTTCCACTCCTTCTTCCTCATTGGTGCTTCATAATGAGGAGTGATCTTACTCCTATAGCCAAAGATTTCATCAGTTCCCAATGTATCCAATACAGAAGGGAAATCATTAGCATCAAATCCACCTAGTCTCTCAAACAGTTCTTGCACTTGAACTGTCTTCATTTTCCGTTGACGTTCGATTGTTATATGTTGATATTGACAGCCACCACAGATTGTTGCAAGCGAACACTTTGGCTCTATTCGATCAGGACTTGGCTCAATTATCTTCAACAGGTCAGCATCCGAATATGATGCATAGTTTCTGTATACACGGACTTTCACCTGTTCACCAGGTATCACATTGGGGACAAAGATGACCCACTTTTTGGCGTTATTCTCATCAGTAGATTCGTCTTTGCCTACATTATCATTCACTTCAACTCGTGCAATCCCAAAGCCGAGATTTGTTAATGACTCTATCTCCACAATGAGCTCTTGATGGTACTAAGCAATACAAACAAAGAGAGATGAAGTTCATTAGTATGTAGTCATATGATAGTAAAGGAGTGTCAGCCAACTTACAGAAAAGGGGTATGGTTTAAACTTGGCTGGAACCTTGATTTGCTCTGATGACGACTCTTCTACATTTACCTCAGTTACTGCATTCAATGCCCACGTTGTCTTTTGTCTTTGATTCAATCTCATGAGTGGATTATAAGTGATAGGAGACATACCGCCAAAACCAAGAGGCATCCAGTTATTTCTCTTCATACCAAAGGTGCTACTACTTAACACTGTGGATGATATTTTGTCTCTTGTACTACTTCTTACAAATGGCATATCATCAAGAGAGTCTACCAGATCTACATTCATGACATTATCTCTCTCGCGTGTTATTGATACATCATGAAACAAATCTCGATACTCCTCCTTAAGAAAGTACACCTTTAATTGCAAAGTGTTGAAAGGAGAACAGTCATTCATTAATATACCCAATTCATCCAATCGTGGCTTAATTCCCCGTCGTCGTTTCATCTTCCTCGCTAACTTGTCACATCCTACTGCTTGACGAAATACTAATGATTTGTGCACGTGTTGCCACGCCCACTCAAATTGCATTGCTGATATTTTACTTTGAAATCCATCAACTATTGCAACATATTCCCATGGTCTACCTGATTTAGTACGCCTAGCACCGTTTACTAGTTCTCCGTTATGTTGTCGTATACGTCTTTGTGGATGTGTAGTGAATCCGATGTATGTTTTGAGGGGATGAGCAAGAGAGTGAAGAAGATAGCAGTGGAAATGATTGTTCTCTGTAATATCTTGCGATAAGGTATCTTTTACTGATAATAATGTCTGTATTGACCCTCGTTTTGTTGTTCTTATATATAAATTTGATGCAAACGAAGCAACGCCAATCAATTTAGTAGCCATCAACATCAAGATACCCAATAGTATCGCAATATCAAGATGATGTCTATGATAATACTTCTGTCGCCTGAATTGATAACCCTTGATGATCATAGTGTAGATAGAGTTGGTGCAATATATATCCCTCTTTTAATCGTCAATAATACTAATCTACCAATCAATCCTATCGTCACCATCAATCAGTCTCAAAGGCATTCATCATTTTTGTGAAGGATACCGCTCCCCTTTCATCTCTCCCCCCGATTTATTTAACTGTTCTTACTAGGCAAGAGGGGAACAAAAGATATGGCATAAGATATGAGTGAACAACAATCGGTGGAGATAGATGTATCTTCAGATCCAAAAGAAGAAGAAGAAAGTTTTGAATGGACAACACTTACAATTTTTCAATCCATTGCAGTGTTTCTTCTTGCTGGGGTTGCAGAGATCTTTGGAGGTTGGATGGTTTGGGTTGCCGTCCGAGGAATAACCGATGGCGAGGGAAATACAACAAAGAAGCCCTGGTGGTATGCTCTGATCGGTTCATTAATATTGATTATGTATGGCTTTATACCGTGTCTACAACCAACTGGAAAGTCCGCGTTAGTATTGTTTTATCATAATGTGAATTCGTGTGCTCATAATATGAAGTCTCAATGATTTGGTAACTTTATCTGAACTGAATTTGCCTTCATTAATTGCCCTTGCAAACCATATGTACTAACAGAAGTTATGTTTATCTCTCTTCATACCAAAAGATGATTTTGGAAGAATATATGCAATTTATGGAGGTTACTTTATTGTATTGTCATTTCTCTTTGCTTGGGCATTGGAAGGATCAAGTGCCAAACCAGATTTAGGAGACTGTGTTGGTGGCGCCATATCAATTGCCGGAGTATTTGTCATAATGCTTTGGCCAAGATGATAATAATGTACATATGTATTATGATCACGGATAGAATATGATGATAGGATGCATAATGTATGTACAACTTCACAATTACATTAATATGTACATATGTACATATAGTCTTACATGAGATGTCAGTATATCACTATCTCTTTCCAGAATAAGCTTGGTCTATCGCTTCTTCTTCATCTATAGGAGGACCCTTAAAATGGGGATAGTCTCGCTCCACCTGTATTTGCATTCTCTCTGGCAACTCATCATAACTATCAACTCGGTGTCCGGAAAACCGGAGCACAGATTTTGAATCCATGTTGAAAGGAGGGACACTGCCCTGTCTACACCAAACTGCAGTGGGTGGCCGATCAGCATGGTTTTCAAATGACGGATCTACATTGTAATCGTAAAACTCCCAAGCTTGATATCTTCCTCCTCCTCTGTCATCAGGTATTGGTACATCTAAAAAGACTGGGATGTTAATCATCATTTGATGTGGACCGGCAAACTGAGATGTTATCTTCATTTTTGGTAATGCTCCCTTTAATAATCTCAAACTTGCTTCTACCGAGTATGTGATAGACCCATCCTCTCCTCTATGATAATCGATCATTTGACTATCATAAACTATTGGTTTAACTGGCTGGCCATTGTATTCTTTCATGATGTCACCAGTAATTGGATCTCTAAACCAGAATATCTTTCGACTTAATTGTCGAATATGATTATCATTGATTTGTATACCTTTGCCAATATCATATCCCTCAAATGTTGCCAATATTTCACCAGTTAAGGGTTCATAGAGACTTCCCCCGCCTACCCAAAATACTCCTTCAGTATTTGATCCAGGACCCGTTCCTATTCCAAGCCTCATCTTACCCCAAATTTCAAAGGGATCAACTACGTTGGTTGTTTGTAGCAATGTAGATTGTTGTTGTTCTTGAGGATTTATGGAACAGTTTGCAAATTGGGATATATCCCCATTGGTATACGATTTTGATGTGTGTGTTGATGCATGTACTTCATGCACTGCGGTGGCAGGTGTAAATGCGTTACATTCACTGACAAATAACACTAGTAGTGTGCTGATTATCATGGTGTATAATATTCTGTGCATATCATGTGTATTTTCTTTGTACATTTTTCTATTTATGTGCATATATTTGAAAGTTTTCTGTGTGAACTCTTTGATCAATGTTGCAACAAAGTATTCCCCGTCTATACTACTTTATCTATACCAAACGTGGGTTAATAATATATTATGTAGGTTGTCTTTGCTAATGCCAAGGAATAATGCTGTCGGACTGTAAAAACTATAAAACTATAAACTTTAGAGGCAGCCTAGCAAGCAATATGTCGGCTACGATGCGATAATTATCCTTTATTTGAATTGGATTAAAGCATATGTGATCAACTATATACGTATTGAGGTGGCTGCTCCAGCAATATGTACAAGAGTTAGTCACTCTTGTCTTCATGAACTAACTTTTTAACACGTTGCAATGCAGTACCTATTTAGCATATTCAATTATTTCAAATTAGTACAGGATTATTCATAAAGAATACTTTCTCAACTATCGATCACGAACTTTCACAAGGATATACTTATGACCACAAAATCCAAACACTCTGATTTTGAGAATCGATGAAGCACATGCTTCAGTGAGAAATGTAATACAGAATATCTTCTATAATACATAGCAGTGACGGTGGCATTGCAACAAGTGGAGATAAACAGCTAGACAATAACTAAATGGTCTCCTTCGGTGATTTACCCGAAGAGGTATTGAGACATATAATCAAATATATGGATATTCCTTCATTGGCTCTTATTTCAATGATACAAAAGCCAAACAATGAAACCAATAACATATCTGCCTTGGCTGTTGATGATACTACATGGTATACTCTAATCCAGAATCGATTTGGAATCGGTTGCAATCATAGGAGGATATCTCGTAGTAACAAACAAACACAAGGCGTTGTACTCCGTTCAATGAAACTATCATCGTCTTCATCATCACTAACTTCCTCAAATCGGCCCAAACGTCGTCCGAAATCATATGGAGGAAGTAATTGGAAGGATGCATATCGATGCTTGGCGACCACTATGAGAATGCCAGAGACTAGTGTTAGTAGCGGCAGTAACATGGCTGTTTTCGCATCGCCTCCTCTACACGGTAGAAAGAGTGATTTAGGTGTTTGGTGCCTTGTAAATCATCGAGAAAATTGTAGAACAAAGACTGTCGAACAAGTTGGAAGAAGACGTCGTCGGAACCACCAGCCTAACAGTCTTCCATACCGCTCTGATAAGAGATATATCGAATTGAAGTTACTATTACAGAACACTAAGAGTGGCTTTGGTAGTATAATAATCCCAAATATATCTACCACACGTATAGCGTCTGTTCATGAAGACGAAGACGGCATTCCATTTGAGGATTCGACATTCAAAGTCATCGGTGCTGGTCAATGGAGGCCAAAGATCATATTAAGAAGGAGATTCGCTGACGATGATATGGCTCAACAACGAGCTTTAGATGATGCAGAAGAGTGGAATGCAACACACCAGAACCAGAAGGACATTATCCTTCGTCCATTCGAGGTAGTTGTATTATCTTTGCACGTATCGTGTCCTGAAACCTTCGTCTACGAGACAGATTGTCTATCATGCATGTCTTCAATTCGAGTACTCATGGCTACAGACGGCAAGAAGGATGTATCAATCGCTCGCTTCATCAACGAAGAGGAACTGTGGGAATACTACTCTCAACTCCCAGGCGGCTGTTTGTCTCTAAAAGATAGGTCTAGACTAGTTCCAATGTAAAGCTTTGTCTATCCAAATTTGTGTAAAATAAGATACCTTCTCTAAGTTTGAACCTTTAAACAAGTTTCACTGCTTTCTTGCATCCTCTTGTGACGCCGCCGACTAAACTTTGACAGTACTCTCTTCAATCTTGACGACTTTCTTGACCGACTGATATTTCTATTAGTCCTTGAGCTTACCTCTATTGGTGCACCATGAACTTCTGTTTCAGCTGGTATAATCTCATCTTCCTTCTCTTCATCGTCTATCTCTGCCTTCTCTGATAAAGATGCTCTATACTTCCGATACTCTTCATTAGTACTCCATTTGTTATAGTCAACTGCTAGATTGTCAACAAAGTTAGCCTGGAAGATGCGCGTTAGCACAAGTGATGATGATGAAAGAGAGAGGATTGTAACTTCTGTTAGTACATCTGGTTGAAAGGCAATCAAATAAAAGCAATCAAAGTTCGAATTAAGCACTCAGATCACCAACAGTTTATATTGAACACATGAATTCATAATATAAAACAATACAAACGCGGACTTTCCTGTATATATCTCAAAGATATATGCATTGCTGCATTACCAGTCCTCTCTATTATTCGTTTTGGGATAGTGTTGAATGGCCTTGGAACGTCTACATCTACGTTGATACACGTCTCTGCTGTAATAGAACATGCAGTACTGTTTGCATTTATATCTTTGTCTCCATTTTCATGTGCTAGTGTTGTATCATCTGTCCAAGTCAATGTTGTATTAACAAAAAAGTCAAATCTTTCATTTAATTGCACTTTCTCTATGAACGATGAACCACGCAATATACATTGATTTGATGATATAACTACTTGATTCTCTTGAGGTTGGACTGAGGCATATACAACCGGTGTTAAAGATAAACTGAAGAAGGTAATAGTTGGTACCACCAACTCAAACTCTGTATTTGATGAAAGTTGTTGATTGTTATCATTGATACCATCATCATCTCTCAATCTTACTCTTGTAGTTAAACTGCTTCCTAATGGCATTGGAATCAATACGTATTGTTCTACAGGTAGCTGCATATAATGTGTCAATGTAACATTATTCGAGATGGTATGTTGCAAAGGAGGTGTTGTTATCAATACTGTAGCTTTGCCATTAACATTAACTTTCGTGTCCTTTATTCTAGAAGGTGAGTATGAAAACCCCACTGTTGGCTGTATGATAATGTTAAAGATTATCACCAATATGATAATGATATGAAACATAGCCAAATATGCATATAACAAACATCCATCCATCCATTCATCATCCACCAGGAGGTTGAAGTATCTAAGTTGGCATGATTGGTTGGGCAATGCAAAGAGTATGTAACTCACATAATTATTTGAAATACTTATTAATTTTTTCGGACCGCGCGGTATCCTTCTCATTAGCACCACCATCCAGGGCCACCGCCATTTGAAAATGTCGATTCGATCTAGACTAAGAGTATGCATACACTAATAATCTATCTGACTACCTGATTGCAATTATCCGATCAACTTACAGCTGATACATATACTAATAGGATTGGGTATCCCTTTTGTGACTTGTCAGAGTCAAAATTTCAACACAAAAGAACAAAAAACTAATGCAAGCTAAAAGTTCATTTACTTCTCCTTCCAGAGCAAACCATTCGGCGGCTATATCGGTTGTATTATAAGTGAATATTCACGGGGTATGTACCTTCTATTTATTGTTGGTTGCTTCTCTTTTGCACATATCCTAAAGTAGATAAAGTACGTACATGCACATATAAAAGGATATCTTAAATTATACACCAGCCTCTATTATCAATGTGGGGAAACCTCGGAGACAGCCTTGCAGGGCTTGGTGATGCAATTACTCAAAAGGCAAGCGCTCATGCAAAGCAGGCGCATGAGAATGAAGGAACACCTTCACCAACGACAGCCACTGATGAAGAATCTTCTTCCAATACTCAAGATTCTCACAACACTGATAATAACAGTCAGCAGCAACTACCAAAATGGGCAAGTAATCTTACAGCAGCAGTATCAGATAAACAAAATCAAAAGGCAGCATTAACGTCCTTTCGTAATTGGACGAATACTGTAGCTGAGAATACTAAGAATATTGTCAATGAAGCACAACGTACACTCGAGAAAGAACAAGCAAGGATACAAATGAACACATTATTCAATAAAGGTGGGCCATACAAACGTGATCCAGATTTACCATTAGATGTCGAAGCATTGCGTGATGCAGAGGTTGTATACATTACTGATCGTATCGTAACATTAAGTCATCCTTATATGCAATCAACGACCGATGGAGATATTACACCTGATCGTAAACTAGCAGCGGTTGGTCACTTATTGCAAAAGAGACATGGTGGACGATACATGGTATGGAATTTAAGTGAAGTTGAATATGATGCTAGTGTATTAGATGATCAGGTATTGGTGTACAAGTTTCCTGGCAGTCCCTCTCCACCATTGGGATTATTACTCAAACTATTAATGGCAATGGAAAGTTGGTTAAAGGCTGATGAAAGGAATGTAGCAGTTATCCATTGTTTAACGGGTAGGGGACGTACATCGACTGTTCTTGCTGCCTTCCTATGTTGGACAGGCGAGGCTGGGTTTAATGATGTTAATTCGGCATTGGAATATATTGCCAAATGCAAAAGGATATCAGTGCAATCATTAACTATACCAAGTCAAGTTCGATATGTTAGTTACTTTGCCAATATGTTAGACGGAGTACGACCATCTCAACCACCATTAATGTTGAAACGTATCATCATGTCAGAGGCACCAAAGTTTGGTAAACGACCAGCTCCACCTTCCTCTGAGGATGGAAGCTCAGAAGAGAATACTGCAACGAGTGGTCAAGTTCTCTTTGGATGTGCTCCATATTTACAATTATTCAAGGGTGGTAATCTTGTATTTACTACTGCTGCATCAGTGAACTATGCTCAGACTAAGGATGATCTACCATTCTGTACAACGAGTGACGGACCGGTATCATTCCTGACTGAGTCAGTAGTTCAAGGAGACGTGCTACTTAGATGTCGTCACTTGACAAAGTCAGGTCAACGAGTTAGTATGTTCCGAGCTGCTTTTCATACCGGCTATGTTCCTCCCAAAGTATTGAGATTGACTAAAGCTCAACTAGATGGAGCATGTGGCGACAAACGATTTCCAGATGATTTCTTCCTAGACTTAATCTTTGAACCATGTGACGAGGCAACAGCAAGTAAATATCTAAACCTAGGAAAAACAAGCACTAATTCTGGAGAGGGTGAGGACAGTGAGGGTGCTGCAAATGAAGCGGCCGAACGTAGATCGATGGGAACTACTGCTGTTGGCTCTTCCAATACAGTTTCGGCATCAGCTTATGATAGCATGCTTCATGACCGCGATTCGCGCTTCTGGGATGTTATCACAACGAGAAGAGAAGAAAATAGGAAGAAACAAGCAGAGCTGGAGAAGATGGGTGAGACACCAGGCAAAGCAGAGGTCAAGGTCGATGAAAATACCACCCTTTCTGGCCCTACTATCGGAAGACGGCGTGAGTTTGCAACGAAACAAGCTGGATCTAACGGTGAAGACGCTAATGAGGGACAAGCAGATAACAAGACAAAAAAACAACAAGATAAGATGAGTGCATTTAGCATCGGTGAAGAGTTTGGACTGAGTAGCCCTTCAAAGCTTGCTGATGATGCCATAAAGACCACGCCGCCTCTTGAGCTTCCATCATCTCCACCACCCAGAGAAAAGGATTCACTTATGGATGCTTTGATGAGCTTAGATGATGATGGATTAGATGTAGATGATGACGGGGAGGTTGTGTTTGATGATAGCGACGAGGCTGGCATTCCAGTCGAAGAAACTACTACTACTCCTGTTGTAGAGGGGACAACTTTACCAGTACAGGCCACTACCGATCCTGTCATGACTGAGAGTAGTGACAATACCTCTTCTCAATCGGCTGTTGCGGCTGAAACAACTACAAGTGCACCAAGCCAAGAAGAAGTTGCTACAAATGCTGATACAAATGATGTTGCATCAGAAGACATATTAGAAGTGGCTGCTCCAAAAGAAATAAAGAAAAGTGACGAGACAAAAGAAGAACCAGAAACAGATGCCCTTGATCTCCTGCCTGACATTGAAGGACTAGATGATGATTTGGCTGATTTAGATGTAGGTGATATGGATCTGGGTGCAGATGATATTGATTTTGACGACTTAGACGATGATGCAGAGCTAGAAGACTTAGAGAACTTCCTTCGAGGTTAAAACCTTTACTTAACTTGAACGTTGTATGTACTTTACATTGTCTCCTAGTTTAGGCTAGGCTTAGAGGGTCTATGTTATAAGTTGACGAACTTATGACTAGCATGCACTCAAACTACAAAGAGGAAGCTAGCAGCAGCCCGTGCCTTATCCTTATTCAGGGGTATCCTGGGATACCCTGGCCCTTACCCCACCTCAAAATATCTTTTTTTGATATCGAGGTATCTACAACTATGTAGTTAAGTATTAGCTTGTGACTCTATTAAACATCATTATTGGAAGATCCAGAATCAAAAGTCAAGTAGTATCATAAATCTGACAAATAAATATGAATAAACACACTAACCTATTACCAATACGAATTATTTCAAAAGTTGTGCGTGGATTTGGAAGAGGGTCGAAGGAATTAGGTATTCCAACTGCAAATGTTGATTCACGAGATCTATCATGCTCATGTGGTGATTGGGAAAATCTACCAACTGGTATTTATTGGGGGTTTGCTCGTATTGGTGAAGTAAAAGAAGACGATAACGAAGATGTTATTGGTAGAGTTCATACAGCAGCTATATCTATTGGGTACAATCCGACATATAATAATAAGGAGAAGACAGTGGAGCCACATCTTATAGCACCCATTGGTTCTCCCCAAAGATGTTTATCCTGCTGTAATGAAACACAGTATGGGGATTTCTATGATCAGACAATTGTGTTATCAGTTGTTGGCTACCTTCGACCCGAGCTACCATTTGAAGGAATTGAAAAATTGACTGCTGCAATCAAGAAGGATATAAAAGATTCCGAGAAGTTCGCTAGTAATTCTACTCCAATAACTGAACAAGAGATGAAATGGGTGGAAGTAGGGAAAGAGATATAAGATGAATTGCAATCAGTTACATATTTACAATCTTCATGATCCAGAATCTACTCAAATGCAAATGATACTTCTGCTTGTTCTCTTTGCCAGCTCTTTAGATCGGAAGATTTCATTACCCCAATTGCTGTTTGTCCATCTAAGCCCTCGCCAGTATAATACATTCGATAATATCCATCATCAAGTCGAATGACATGTGGAGATCCAACACCCGAAGCATCCCAAGCCTCATCACTATCGCCACAATTCATAACTAATCCCAACTTATTCCAAGTTTTCAAATCATCACTCTCTGCAGCTAAGATCCTGTGCTTTCCATCTTCACTTGACACTCCCTCATAGAACATCATCCATCCCTTTTCCTCTTCCCAGAATCCCTCTTCATTCAGTGTTGCTTTCCTAATGACATTTGCTCGTGCACAACCAGCACCATCCAACGGTCCACTAGGCCTCAAGATAATTCCTTCTTTAGTCCATCCAAACCCATTGTTGGACGAACCCATACCTATGCATTTCTCTTTGGTGTCTTTGAGCATGGTAGAGTAATACATATAGAAATTCTCACGATCATTATCCAATGAACTTTCTTTCGACTCATCCTCTACTGGATTGACTACTACTTCTGGCCATCCCTATTGTTGCATAAGAGGATAGAAGTTGTGAGAAGAGTGAATGACAGAGAAGTACTCAAAGCATAGAGTCGATATGAGAGATACTACTCACACAATACAATTCTTCTGGTATTTCTACTTTCGATCCTGCAATATCTTGTACATCTGGATCTGTTGTGTCAAAAGGAACCATACAAGCACCACTGGGATCACTCCCCTCTGGATGATCAGAAGAGAGAGGTTATTTGTCAGCCTAAAATGCAAGTCTTCATAACATAAAATGCAAACTCATTATGTACTTACCAATCCTTCCCCATGTAATTCCATCTTGAGATATGGCGGCACCAATCTTCATCTTCATACCTTTAAGTACTGCATCTGCTGGGACTTTTTCTTTCTTTTCTTCATCAAGATAATCTGTAATCTTTGTATCATCATAATTACCACCCATATAGTACATAACATATACACCACCTTCACTCCTTATACTTGGGGTCATCATAGGCATAAGTACCTGTCCTAGACCAATATGCGCAGTGTCAAAACCCCACCAACTATCTGTATTCAAACCAAGTGATACACCCTTAATATCGGCATCTAAACTACCATCTTCATCTCTTTCCCATATTAGACCATTTCGACTAGTGGCACGTCCAATTCGCCCAGTACTTAATGGGGGTAATGATTCTTCTGCTTTATTAATACTTTCATCACGAGCATGATACCACATCTTTTGATAATAGAATATATAATGTTATGCGTAAATGATGTTAGTACAATTCCATTGCAGAATCATAATTAAATATGACAGGAACAAACAAACTCACAATATACTCTGAGTCATCGGCAGGATTATTTGGATCCGAATATCTATGAACTCTAGCAGTGCCCAATTTCAATGAGTCGAAAGCTTCATCATTAGTAGATGGTCTGAAGACAACATTGTAATCATTTTTAGTTTGTTGCAATATTGTACTTTGTGATCGAACATAATTTGTTGTCGGTGAAAAAGCATGGCATGATATAACCAGTGAAAGAGAAGCGGTGAGGTACCTCATAATGAATATTATATAAGAAGACGAATGGAGAGAAATGATAATATATTGATGACAGAGAGGGAAGGAGCGATGACGAGGAGGAAGTCACAAATCGAGTCGAAAAAAGATATTCAAGGAACTGCAAGGAACCCAGAAAGGTATCCTAACGACCTAGTGCTTCACATCACTTGCTACACTAGATGCCTAGGTAATACGTAGTGCAGAGCCTATCATATGATGAATTATTATATCGACTCTGCTACTTCAATAACAAGATCTGAATGTGTAGTAAAGCCACTACCACTTGTGATGGAAAGACGAAGCGTAAAAGATCCACTTGATGGAAATGATACCGAGGTATGAAGACTTGAGTTGTCTTCTATAGTAACAGCTTGATTCGATGTATCCGTCCACAAGCTAGAGAATCCTTCTTCTAGGATCCTAAGATCTCTTATATATGCTCCAATACTTACCTTGGAATTTGCAATTGGTATAGCTTCCTCATCATGCCATGTTAGAATTGGGTCAAGAAATAAACCGTTCCCGTTCCATTGTATGAGTTTTTCCCATATTCTACCCGATCTTTGCTGGGGAATGACAATTCCATGAAGAACATTCATCCCCAGTCGATCTGTCAACTGAGCTTGATAAAGTGACCTCGGATCAACAGTTTGATTATGCGACTCCCAAATACCATTGGTTCGTGAGACGTGGGCATTTTCTGCTTCATTCCGTTCACTCCTACAGCATAGTTCTGTGCTCCATGTGGAGCATCACAAATGACATCCGCCTCAACATTCCAGAACATGATCTGTGCTCCAGACCATCCACTATGAATGAAACAAAGATGATATGGTTAAAAGAGTTCGACTTGATGAAGAAAGAAAGGCCCTGTGTCATACTTACTGTCCAGTTCCTGAGTTGTATCGATTGCGGACATTGATATTATCACCTGATATGTTATCATAAAGCTGTCCTGTTGCATAACGATGATGTGGTCCGATATCACTGTAAGTATTGGTGGCAACACTATCAAGAAAAACGTTGGGACCTGGTGTCTAAGAGAGTTGATCAAAGGAGGGTTGAGAAATATGGAAGAATCCTTCAAAACAGCTACAGTGTATTGGCTTACCCTTGAATGAGATACAAAATCATGTCTACCATCTCGCGTGAGCAAGCGTTGTAACAAAATGAACTCGGCTCTATCAAGACTAAAAGAGTATCTACGTCCCCCTCTAATTAGACTCTTGTGATCTAACATTGCCGAATCCTCTACTGTTACATGCTTTGTCCAGCTCTCAGCAGAGAAGAGGCCATACCCGAAGTTCTCTCCTGTAACTTGCCTCACCCAAGAGTCATTCACTCCTGGAAGATGCGTGTTATCACGATTTAGGATGACGAAAGAGAGACGGTTGTAACATATGTTAGTGCATGATAATAGCCAAGTCAACAAGACTTCATTCTGAACACACGAATTCACACCATAAAACAATACTAACGCGGACTTTCCAGAATACACTATGCCCGACCAACCATGTTGCTCGTCATATTCCGAAAGGTAACTTGACTTGAGTCGTAGTCCTTCAAAACCAATGTTCCGAATCGGCTCTGATAAAGTATAGTACTTATAGACAATTCCGCCACCGTACTGATTTTCAATTGCCTGCACAATAGGAGCATTTATATAGATTTTGTTTCCTACTACAGCTGTTACAACACGTCGATGTATGAGCTTATAATAAGATGATGTCCACCCCCACCGTTTCATGCGACTCATATCATGTAACCACTTGTCATTCATATCATTCAAAACTACTATCCTGTCTCCCTTTCTATATCGATTTCCCTGGCTCACAGTAAAGCTTTTTGCCCCCACAGGTACTTATGAAAGATGAGTGATAAATGATGAGATGACATGATTAACTACAAGTTCCAAAACAAACTACTCTCTTGCTTACCGTAAGAGTCTGTTATTCGTTGTGAAGTATATCTAACTGGGAAAGGATATGCCGCGTCCCTCCACAAAATATCTTCATCATCTGGATGTCTATGACCCACTTCAAACAAGTTTGATTTCTGAGTAGCACTATATAGGATTCTTGTTTCATTAGAACCTTCTCCCCTTATCACGACTCCACTAGTGAAAATTCTGAGTGTTTTTGAAACAGTATAATCTCCTGCCTTTATAAGTACTGCTCCTCTAAACCCATTACTATCTATTGGCAAAGCTGAGACTTTATCAATTGCAGATTGTATGTTTTCCCAGTCGTCGCCTGCTGAATCACTAGGACTTACAACTACTTTTGAAGTAATGAAGGGTATAGGAACGCCTCCACCTTTATATCCAGCTGCCGAGTAATCGGGTACCGTATTGACTGCATTGTCTTGACCTTGGTTCTTATACTTCGAGTATATTAATCTGCCAGTGTCTGGATCTTTAGACACAAGTGAGCCAGTATAATTTTGAACAGTCGCCTGTTTCTTTTCCAAGGTCGGCGAATATGATGGCCAATTGGATGGTGCATATGTCGGAAAGATCCCATCAACTCGTGATTGTGTCGAAGTTGTTGATGCTTCCAAGATACATACATCTATAGAATAATAATCGCGTATCGTTCCTATACATCCGTCAACTTCTTCATCACTGTACCGTTGCATGCATGTTAGGCCTTCGTCGCACTCATCATCATTATCACAATCTCCTTTGCAATGCGAGAGTGGAAAGACTTCTGATGGTAATCCATTATTACCAATCTCTTCCAACACATTACTACTCTCTATTGATTGCCATATCACTTGAGTTTGATTGGTAGATTGCTTTCGTAAACGAGCATTTACAAGAGATAAGTGAAGGATAATGAGTATCCAAACATTTAAGAACTGTAAACTCCTTGACGATGATAACATAGATCCAGTCGACAAGGTACGAGAGGGTGTGTTCGTCGTAGGAGGTAATGGAGTGGAGGTATGATATCGCCTTCATATTGTAGCCTGTAGTAGCTGTACTTACTACTTGTGATCTACTCACACAATTGTTGGTATCCTTTTTGTGAGTAATTCACTAGATGCATCATGTAGTGATCTGAAGTGATGATAGAGGATAATAATCTTAGATATACACCGCCATGATAAGAATATAACAACCTAGACATTTATAATGCACAAAAACTCATCACTTTACTCCTAAAAAACTATGATAGAATGGCTATATTGTGTCGAAGATAATGAATAATGAACAGATATAATATTATGGTATATGATAGACTACTATTATGATATGAAAATGTACATTTTATCTTATAAACATATTGGTTTATACAAGTTCATCAAACAAACATAAATTGTACTACCGACACAAACCTACAAAGTTACTTTGCAAATAATCGAAACATACGCTTAAAAGCAGAGGCTTTACCCCTCTTCTTATTACTACTTGAGACATAATTCTCTTCGACATCATTGGTAATAGTAAAAGTTTCAGTGACAGTAAAAGTTCGGTAATAGTTGCAACATTTACTTTCAAAGATGCACATGCTTCGTAATGACTAGTGAAAGTCTGACCAGTAAATGGTGACCAAATTCTTACATTACTGTTGTTATCATTGCCACTTGCAGCTACACCAGGTGGGTAACCCCAACTCAATCCTGTTGCTAATAAGGCTTCCCCACCTGGAGTAGCCTCAAATAATGAAGTAAGATTTGGATGATGTTTTAATCGAATCGACTCTTCCACCATACCAGTCAATGAATGTTTCACATATTTACCACTAGGAAACGTTGCAGACCACCATTGTGAAATGCCTGTTCCTCCGCCACCTGTCTCCTTGGAAGCACCACTACCAGTTGATAATAATGACAATACAGTATTTAGAGGGAAATTGCACTTCGTAGCTAATCCGGATAGCACAGAGTTTTCGAGGGCTAATGATGGACCACCCTCTTCAGCCATCAAATCGAATAAAATGTTGTCATCGTGTGACTCTCTTTCTTTAGAAGTCATGTTATAGAATCGAAGAGTCAAAAAGGAGACGGTTATTGTTTATGGCGAGGTTAGTGAATCAGTTTATATTGAGGATAGTTTACGATATGTATTTGTACATATCACATGCACCGACCCAAAGTTGGTGATAAAAAGTTAATGGTCTAAATTAGTCAAATAGAGAGAAAGCCGAGTCTTCAGCAAGAAATGCCGTATCTAGATCATCGTCGTCAGATGCTGAATCCGATGATACCTGAGTAGGATTGTCGCCACCGATGCCTCCAGCAGCAACTAATTGTTCAAGTGCTTCCAATCGAATCCTAAGTTCATCCACTTGTTGAACAAGGGAGTCATTTTCAGTTTGTTTATTTGAAGTATCATCACTTTGAATCATCGTAGTTGTTTGGGTAGATTTAACTTGTGCGGTAGCAAATACGATCGGAGCAAATGTGGTACTAGTACCACCAACTTCTGAAGAAGTATAAACCGAGTTCTCTGTTGTTTCAGTTGATATCTCAAACTCATTGAACTCGACCCATTTCGACTCTTCATTTGGTTCATCTTCTTCCTCCTGAACATCACCGATTGATTTGAAGAATGAGCAACGAATAGAACTCAAGTTGAGAGTATTGTCCTCCTGTTCTTTCTTTACTGGCGAATGTTTGAGAGTAAAGTCTTTTGGTTTGTCTGTAGAGAAGGCCTCTTCTTCCACTGACTTGTTAATTTCATCAATATTTGGTATTGTGAGGGCTGAGCCAGGGCGATCTTTACGTCTTCCTATCTTCACAACTTCAATTGTTGTTAGAGTATCATCATACTTTTGGACAGGGGAACCAAGAGATAATTGATAGAAGGAGTCATGTGATGACGATGTTGAGTGAATTGAACCGTCTAATAAAGGCGGATCATTGTCAATATCTTGTGAGGAAATCTCAATCTCACTCAAACAGAGCAGCTCATTGTATGCTTTGTTTTCTTTGTTGGCAATGATAGACATCTTATTCTTCGACAGTATAGAAGTGACTGTTTATGAGGTATTGGAGGTAGTGATCGTCTTTAATTTGGAGAGTTGTATGTGAATACGTCTCTCAGTGGTTCAATATATTGCGTCTCTACCAAATGGGATATAAATTGAATCGTGCAAGCTTAACTCGTGTTAGAGGGGCTAATACTATATGTGCTTGGAGCCTATCGGTGGTCGATGATTCTCTTTCTTGTCGTTGAAATGCGTATTGCACCCAGTACAAACAATATGACGTTCGGTAGAAGATCTAGAAGTGAGCGAGTGAGAGAAAAATGACGACTAAGTGTGAGGTAAGTCTATAGTAAGTACCTACTTGGACATACAAACATGGATCAACAGCAAGAAGAGGCAGAACCAATTCGTGTACGAATCATAAGCATAGGAGATGTTTCTAGTGGCAAATCAGCTTTGATAAAAAGGTAAGGGGTCAAAGTACATTGCATTTTGTGTTAACATTAGTATAAATAACTCATTCATATTCAATTTATACAAAAATAGGTATTGTGAGCCAACGAGGTTCGTGTCTAGACACATACCAACAATCGGACTAGATTATGGACTTAAGACTACAAGTAAGGCGATGGATAACGGTAGTTCAACCGAAGTCAAAGTAGACTTCTTTGATCTCTCGGGTGATGCGGTTTACAGTGAAGTGCGGAACGAGTTCTACAGCAATGTTGATGGAGTACTGCTCGTGTTTGACGTAACATCCAGACAAAGCTTTGAATCATTGGATAGTTGGATAAAAGAGCTTAGAAAGTACGGGCTATCATCTGATAATACAACATTGGTTCTCGTTGGAAACAAAGCAGACAAGTATCCCAGAGAAGTGAAAGAACAAGAGGTGAGTACAGGAAAGTGTTGAGTATGAGTAAACTGAGCCGAATCTCAAGCTAACTCTCGCAAAACAACTAATACCCCATGCTTTCATTGTTTCAGGCCACATCTTTTGCTATTGAACGAAACTTGACATACTTTGAAACAAGCGCCAAGACGGGTAGTCGAGTTGACGATACAATTGACTTTCTAGTAGAAGATGAGTTTTTGTGCATTATAAATGTCTAGGTTGTTATATTCTTATCATGGCGGTGTATATCTAAGATTATTATCCTCTATCATCACTTCAGATCACTACATGATGCAT
>Ga0214478_100690_pt1 | contig 19331 bp, 10 predicted proteins | sample M1_20Mar14CPVII9_2_FD_178001 | JGI IMG/M metagenome (GOLD analysis project Ga0214478, IMG submission 178001) | Marine eukaryotic communities from Monterey Bay, California, United States - M1_20Mar14CPVII9sort6BwellD7 | ecosystem: Environmental > Aquatic > Marine > Unclassified | place: USA...
TCATTCCTTCACCACTACTACTACGACTCTTCTTCTTTTTCTTTTTCTTCTTATCCTTTCTCTTCTTCTTTCGTCTCGAACCATCACCTTCACTTGGTTCGGGATAATTCGCGTCAAGCCATGTCATAAGGCGTTTACGCAATTGCTCTACGGTAGCCCTACCACACGAAATATTCACCTCTTTACAGGCTTTCATCAATTCATTCTGGGTCGACAAGCGGTTCCATTTACGAATACAGTTATGTCTTTCAGATGAAATCTCGGATTCTAAGGTTTAGAGCAAAGAATAATGGAGATATGAGTATTGGATTTGATAGAAGAAGATATATGATAAATGTTTGACGCTTACCCATAAGATCGTCTTCTTCTTCCTCCTCTTCGCTGTCACTACTATCTTCATCCTCTGATAGTGATTCAATTGGCAACCGCTGTACTCTACACCAGAGCTGATTAAAGAAGGTTTTACGACGTCCACCTCCCTGAAAAGAAATGTTAGATAATATGAGTCACTAATACGAAACATAAAAGAGGTATGTGACCTTTATCAAACGTACCATTTGGTTTGTCCTCTTTGGTTTGACTTCTCCCTCTCCTTTAAGTTTTGTTTTAGCTTCATCAAGCTTTAGCTTCTCTTTCACCTAGATAATGGGAATATTATGAGTGATTAATTGAAAACATATAATTGGTGACACTTGACTTCTAACAGTAATACAATCTTACCTCATCCGGGCAGTAAGTACATTGAATTAGATGGTTGTTGATACTCTTGGTGAATGAAGCGACGTACATACTCGACTCTGATGAAGCAAAGAATCGACCTATATGCCCTCCTCCTTTACCTATGCAATGCTTACATGCCATACCAGGGAATCCATACACACCCTTTCGATCAGATTTGCCATAAGTACATGGCACCAACTGAGAGTAGGTCAGGAATATGCTATCAGTAACCAACATTGCATCCTCAGGAAACACAAGGGGATATGGTGCAGGATCAACATCTTCTTGAACGACCTTGTAGTGTTCTCTGCAAAATCCTTCACTGCTTGGATGGGCAGTTGCTTGACAACCAATGTACTGACAGAATAGACTGCCGTACTTTGACTTCTGTTTATAGTGATCCAAAGTCACGGGCTTTGACTTGGGCTTCTTAGTCTCCTCATCTTGCTTCTCATGGTCAGACCAATCCTCCTCTTTCATACCATTAACCTTTTGCTCCCATTGAAGTCTCCACTGCTCTGCCTTCTGTTTATTTGTCTCTCTCTGTTGCCTCACAAACTTTTCAAACTCCTCTTCTTCCAATGGAATGAATGATATCTTTCTCTTGCATCTACTACATGGACTTGTAATGGATGACATGGCAATTGCACAATGTGTACATATCCAAAAATCTCGACCATTCAATAGTTCAAATCGAGTTCGTTCATACATTGCAGTTTCTGACATTGATGATAGATCAACATCTATTGCTACCTCATGTCGAGGCGCTGCAGCACCAACCCTCGCGGCATTACCTTCCGGTAGTTCCATCTCACTAAAGCTAAAATCGTCATCATTATCAAGGGCACTATCCTTCTCTTCAAGCCAATTCTTAGCCGCCGTTACATACTTTTCATCGATACCCATCTCTTCACCACCAACAAAGTATTCAACATCATACTTGATACTACCATCGATAGATTCATGCACAGTCATCACTCTACCGGCACCTCCTGCTGACCAAGTTCCTCTACCTAATGGGAACTCTTCCACCACCACATTACTTCCTACTACAATAAGACGACGATTCCTCCCGAAGAAGTCATCTGAGGCAGCTTGAATAGACCCCCTCTTCCTTGATGGTTTCTGTATGCTTGGGCTATCATCCCACGATACTTTCATACCATCATCAGCCGGTTTCCAATCTTTAGCAGCTCCAGCTTGTGGATTAAAAGTATCTGGCTTCTTTCGTGCTCTCTGGACTCGTCCATTATTTGAATAAGTTACCTCATCCTTATTGTCTAGATCTGAATGACTCCGCTTCCTACCATTCGTCTTGTTTGAGGGTCGTTCTAGGGGAATAAACTTCTTTGTAGGGGGCTTTGTTGTGACAGCTGAGGGCTTTGTGGTAACAACTGAGCCCTTCTTGATTGGGGAACGCCTTCCACCTCTCCATCCTAGGCATTTTCATGTCAACAAGAGAACTCTGTTTTGGGTATCCTTTGTATCACGTCCCGGGTTACCACCAATTGAAAGAGCATCCAAACCTGCCTATTGGATTCCATTCTGCTACTATGTTAATATATTCCTATGTAGCAATGCTGTCAAGCCCTAGTAGATAGATGTAACATCAGACAGTCGTATAAGAAAGGATACGTGTCGATATATCTCTCGTGATCATGAGAGTTGTCTATCCTTGTCTAGTATACTGATGTTACTCAAAGATGCATTGGTCAATTCTTACTGACAATGGTATGTTCTTGGTAGATTGCAATAGTTAAAATATAATGTCACTATCTTATCCCCTTTCTACACCGATCAGATCGGTGTAAGGATCCTCGCCCAGTTCCGTTCGATGTATCTTCTTCTTTCTATTCCTCCTTCTTTCTATTCTTCTTCAACCGCAGGTGACTTGGAATCTCTTTGCAGAATCTTGCCTTGTGAACATTCAAACCCTTCAAACCGTTACAGCGTTTCTTACAGAACTCACAAACGAGAGTCTCCACTGGAAGTGATTGTTCAATAAGATCTACCAGGTTATCCATTTTACTCATTCCTTCACCACTACTACCACGGCTCTTCTTTTTCTTCTTCTTCTTCTTATCCTTTTTCTTCTTCTTTCGTCCTCCCGAACCGTCATAACCATCACTTGGTTCGGGATAATTCGCGTCAAGCCATGTCATAAGACGTTTACGCAATTGTTCTACGGTAGCCCTACCACACGAAATATTCACCTCTTTACAGGCTTTCATCAATTCATTCTGAGTCGACAAGCGGTCCCATTTACGAGTGAAGTTATGTCTTTCAGATGAAATCTCAGATTCTAAGGTTTAGAGGAGAACAACGAGTCATGAGTATTGGATTGTCACGAGATAAAGAAGATATATGATAAATGTTTGACGCTTACCCATACGATCGTCTTCTTCCTCCTCCTCTTCACTGTCACTACTCTCTTCATCCTCTGATAGCGACTCAATTGGCAACCGCTGTACTCTACACCAAAGCTGATGAAAGAAGGTTTTACGACGTCCACCTCCCTGAAAAAGATGAATGTTAGATAAGAGTCGCTAATGCGAAACACAAAAGAGGTATGTGACCTTCATCAAACGTACCATTTGGTTTGTCCTCTTTGGTTTTTCTTCTCCCTCTCCTTTGAGTTTTGTTTTAGCTTCATCAAGCTTTAGCTTCTCTTTCGCCTGATGAGGATATATAATGAGTAGTAATCAGTTTAGACAATGAATTTATCACTTGACTTCTAACAGTAATACAATCTTACCTCGTCCGGGCAGTAAGTGCATCCAATTAGATGGTTGTTGATACTCTTGGTGAATGAGGCGACATACATAGCCGACTCTGAAGAAGCAAAGAATCGACCTGTGTGTCCTCCTCCTTTTCCTTTGCAATGCTTACATGCCATACCAGGGAATCCATACACACCCTTTCGATCAGATTTGCCGTAAGTACATGGCACCATCTGAGAGTAAGTCAGGAATATGCTATCAGTAACCAACATTGCATCCTCGGGAAACAAAAGGGGATATGGTGCAGGATCAACATCTTCTTGAACAACCTTGTAGTGTTCTCTGCAAAATCCTTCACTACTTGGATGCACAGTTGCTTGACAGCCCATGTATTGACAGAACATACTTCCATACTTTGACTTCTGTTTATAGTGATCCAACGTCACTGGCTTTGACTTGGGCTTCTTAGTTACCTCATCTTGCTTCTCATGGTCCGACCAATCCTCCTCTTTCATACCATTAACCTTTTGCTCCCATTGAAGTCTCCACTGCTCTGCCTTCTGTCTATTTGTCTCTCTCTGTTGCCTCACAAATGCATCAAACTCCTCTTCTTCCAATGGAATGAAGGATATCTTCCTCTTGCACCTACTACATGGACTTGTAATGGATGACATGGCAATTGCACAATGTGTACATATCCAAAAGTCTCGACCGTTCAAAAGCTCAAATCGAGTTCGTTCATACATTGCAGTTTCTGACATGTTTGTTAGATCAACATCCATTGCTACCTCACGACGAGGCGCTGCAGTACCAACCCTCGCGGCATTACCTTCCGGCAGTTCCATCTCACTAAAGCTAAAATCGTCATCATTATCAAGGGCACTATCCTTCTCTTCAAGCCAATTCTTAGCCGCCGTTACATACTTTTCATCGATACCCACCTCTTCACCACCAACAAAGTATTCAATATCATACTTGATACTACCATCGATAGATTCATGTACATTCATCACTCTACCGGCACCTCCTGCTGACCAAGTTCCTCTACCTAATGGGAACTCTTCCACCACTACATTACTTCCTTCTACAATAAGACGATTCCGTTCTTGATTCCTGAAGAAGTCATCTGAGGCAGATTTGATAACAGACTTCTTCTTTGATGATTTCTGTATGCTTGGGCTATCATCCCACGATACTTTCATACCATCATCAGCCGGTTTCCAATCTTTAGCAGATCCAGCTTGTGGATTAAAAGTATCTGGCTTCTTTCGTGCTCTCTGGACTCGTCCATTATTTGAATAAGTCACCTCATCCTTATTGTCCATATCTGAATTACTCCGCTTCCTATCGTTCTTCTTGTTGTTTGAGGGTCGTTCTAGGGGAATAAACTTCTTTGCAGAAGGCTTTGGGACAGCTGAGGGCTTTGTGGTAACAACTGAGCCCTTCTTGATTGGGGAACGACTTCCACCTCTCCAACCTAGACAAGCCCTGCAGCGACTTTTAGTTGTTGGGTTGACTGTTTCACATTTGTGACATTTCCATGAATCTTCATCCTCTTCATCTAAAACTCGTACAAATCTTGCATGTAACTTTCGATCTTTATCTCCATCGTCATAATCAATATCATATGAGCCATTACTCCTCCCCACTACTGTGCCTTTATACCATTCATCACCAATCCCTTCATATACAGCTTCAACTCTTTGACCTATATCGAATAATCTCTTGCTAACCTTTCTTTTATCTTGTGGTGGCGATTCTTCTGCTTGTTTCTTTCGTTCCCATCCTAACTTGGCAGCCTCTCTTCGGATGTCACTTATACTCTTCTTCTTATCACTACTAGCACTACTGGTACTGTTACTTCTTGCACGTTTGGGAGATGTACGTTTTGTCGGTGATTGAGATGATGTCTTCTTTTTCCTTTCATATTGAGATGATACCTTGAAATGTCTTGCACATAAACCATGCGTACCCTGACTACACTTTTGACAACTCTTAGCTTTGCATAATGACCTCCCACCTTTACCCTTTTTATTTTCCGTGTCGGAATACTCTAATACTTCCTCTTCTTCATTATTGTCACTAATCTCTTCTTCTTCCTTCTCTGATTCATCATCATCATCTGATTCCTCCTTATCTTCACTAACAACAATCGTTGTGCTACTGCTACTTTTAGCAGTCGTCCTTCTTTTGGAAACTGATGGACTTGGATCTAATCTATCAGTGGTTATTCTCGCCCTTTTACTACGTGTTGGTGTTGAGGAGGAAACAAATTCAACCTCTTCCTCGTCTTCTTCCATTGGTTTACAATTACGTCTTTTAGGAGATCTTCTAGGACTATTCACTGATGGTGATTGTTTCTTTGGTGATGGTGATGACACCTTATAATGTGTCGCGCATAATCCATGCTTCCCCTGTTTATACTTTTGACAACCCTTTGCCTTGCATAATGGCTTTCCACCCTTTCCTATCTTTTCTGTATCTGAATACTCTAATTCTTCCTCAGCATCCTCTTCTTTTTTCTTCATACTACTGTCATTTCCATTTTGCTGTTCAGCATCCTTGGGTATAGAATTATCTTCCTCCTTCTTTATTGGAGATTTTTTGTTAATATCAGCATCCTGATTATCCCACGGATTTCGTAATGGGGATGGATCTTTCTCCTTATCTTTGATATCACCCGAGCTCATTTGTTTGGATTTGGTTATTAAAGATGATGAACCACCACATGAAGATGTTGCAACTTTTGTAGCACCTTCTACCTGATCGAAAGTTGTCCTACGTTTTCTCATTTGCTGATTTGTCTCATTGTCCTCACTCTTTATCCCATCAATAGTGTTGTTTGGTATTTCTTTTGTTTGTGAAGGAGTTGCAATTTCTTCTTTGGAATTACTTGCTTCCGGTGCAGTACTAGTGCCATTTAATTTTTCTTCTGTTCTTTTAGTTTTACCAACCATACCAATGGGTGTATTATCATCTTCATCACTATTATCACTGTCACTGTTATTTGAGTTGGCTGTGTCCACGACTTTTGACATTTTGGTATCTTCAATCATATCTTTATCGTTATTATTATTATTAGCTAAGCCGATAGATGACATTGAAGATTGTTTCGCCTCATCTCCTTGAACAGAAGATGTAGAGTTATTATTAATACCAAAGCCAGGTATGGAAGGCTTCTTATTATCATATATATCCATTGATTTTGAGGTCGTATCTTTCTCACTGGCCGAGGTGCCCGGCAGCGGCTCGAAATGATTTTGTTGTATAGATAGCGAATTATTAATTGTAGGATATTCCTCTTTATTGGTGGTACCATTTGCAATTGTTGACAAATGATCTATATCCAGTTTATTGGATTTCATTGAGGGTTCCTCATTGCAATTTATGTGTGAAGTTTCTTTTGCAATACCGCCGCCGCTCATATTTGTATTACCGTTAATCGGCTGTGGCATTGGTTTAGATATTGATGTTCCATCATCTTCGTTCATGTTGTCGGTAGAGCAGAGCAAGATATGGTTATATATCTTTTAGCCGTGGGCTGATATTGATAATTTTTTTATGCTTTTGACAGCTTTTGATATCTTTTTCTTATCAAAGCGGCCTCTTGATTTATTATCTTCCGCGCCTCGTCTTAAATTCACCACTGATACTATGAATATTTATGGACTACTCCTCTTGCTTTATCAATGTCTGTAGATGTGCCGCGGCGTCAAAGATTTAGTGGCAATGGGATGGAGAAGAGAGAGGAGATCCGAAGTATGTGAGCAACTCACAAGATGTTGTTTTATGTTTTGGCTATCAAACGGTATCTTTTTAAAGGGCACAAAAACGAAGAGTATGGGAAGGAGGCTATATGCTAGCGTTTCATGAGTTTGATACATGCAAGGTATTGACTCACAGTATATCATATTATATTTATATACCCATTAGCACACTACATACACCGACTACCAACACACGACATCAAACATCGGTACCCTATCCTTCGGAGAGACTTACTAAACTCATATTTTGACTCGCACATCTACTCTCCCAATGCTAGGAAAACGTCCTCTAGAGAACTCTGTGATACAAGGAATTGATTTACCATTGCTTCTGCTGCCTCGTCGGAGTACAAAGTTGTGAAGATGGTTTGAATATTAACCTCTCTTGGTAGATTGATATGAACAGTCTTTGCCTGCTTAGTAACAATCTTTGCTTCTTTGCTAATGTTTGTTTGGACAAACTCTAGTAGTGAGTTTACCGTCTCTTCATTATCGTATGCCAAGTTTAGCTAAGCATGGAATGTTTAGAGAAGTAAGGTTAGTAAAGTCACAGTCACAAGATGGTGAGGTCTAAAACGACATGACTCACCTGTAAAAGATACCCTGATCCATAGTTATCCTTGAGATGTTGCTGGGTACCCACGACCTTGAGACTACCCTTTGCTACTATTGCAATCCTCGAGCACAAAGCATCTGCCTCTAGCATCATATGAGTTGTGATGATAATCGCTCGTTCGGGAGTCGCAAACGACGATACAAGACTCCATATCTCATTTCGTGTTGATGGATCCAAGCCCGTCGTTGGTTCCTAGATAATTAAAGTGAAAGAAGACAAAGATTAGATCAGGTTCACTACATATACATCAGAATTATCTCAACTCACATCAAGCAGTAAACACTCCGGAGATCCAAGCAGAGATACTGCAATTGAAAGACGCCTTCGCATCCCCCCTAGAAGATACGCGTGATCAGATTTGTGAAGACGAAAGAGAGATGATTGTGTTATATGTTAGTACATGTGGGATAAAGGTCAAATGAGTAGCCAAATCACAGAGGCTTCATATTGAACACAGGAATTCGAATGATAAAATGATACAAACGCGGACTTTCCTGATAATGCTCCGCTCTGCCGGGTATAAACATCGGGAGCACCAAGGCCGACGGCATCTGCTATGTCTTTAGCGGCTTGATTTGGGTTGTCGATCCCCTTGAGTCTTGCATAGAATTCTAAATGTCTTTGAACACTCTGATTTTTCCACACAATATCAAATTGTGGACAGTTGCCGAGTCGTTCATATACTTGAGCCAACTCAGTAGACACGTCAAAGCCTGAGATCAAGCCGACACCACTTGAAGCCTCGTGGACTCCAGCCAATACCTTCAACGCCGTCGTCTTGCCGGCTCCGTTCTTGCCGAGTAAACCTAATACCTCGCCCTTCGGGACATGCAAGTCTAGAGACTTGAGGGCAACTTTTGCTGGCGCTCCGCCAAGAGGAGGAAAGACCTTCCTCAAGTTGTGCATGATAACAGGTGGAAGGTTGCCTCCTCGAGGTGCTTCCACATCTCCATCCACGTTGTCTACATTTGATTCTGGTTGAAAGTCTTGCATGATTGAATGTACTCTTTGTCTTTCCTCGTCAACTTCAGGTAGCTCCTCAATCTGCTCCTCGCTTCCTGATGCATCTTCTTTCTTCTTGCGACATTTGAGTAACTTTCCAACAGCATGTTTTCCTCGGATCATGATTGCAGTCGGATACAAGAACAACGTAGACATGATAAACCCGAGTATGAGTAGAAGTAAGGCTCCTAAAAGCATATACCCAATGTGCTCTCCATATAGCTGGCGAGCATACTCAAACTGACAAGTTGTTCCTGAACATGGCTCTCCACTTTGTTTCAAGGTATCAACCAACATCTCAGCATACTCTGGTGGATCTGAATAGAAGACCACATTAGAGAATAAAGTCAAGGCAAGTGTTTGGAAGAGTCCAAATTGAGGTAGCAGTGACACATAGGATGGTGCACAATAGACAAGTGGATCTGAAATGAAGGCTCCTGCCCATTTAACAAATTCCCCATCTGTCACTTCATCAAGCGTAAATGATCGACCAATCGTATCAGCGTATGTTGTACAGTTACCCAGATAGTACACCGACTGAGGATATGACACGAAATTTGTTGTGTAGTAGATCAACGGAGCTGCACATGCAACCATGAGCACAAGTGATATCCCGACTAGTGTAATCTTATATCCCGGAAGAAAAGCCGTAGATAAAACTGCACCGGGAAACGTCAAAGAGAAGGCAAAGATGATTCCAAGTATCATTCCATATCCTCCCGAGCTAAAGTAAGCATATATCGAAACATCAGTTCCGTCATCAAGGTTATACGAGAGTACTTCTTTCTCATAATATTGATCTACGATGCCTCGTTCACCAAATGAAGCATAGCCACAGTTCCAGTCATCAGTTGACAAGCAATCTTCTGGTGTTCTAGCCCTTCGAAAGACTGGCGACCCAAAGAAGAGAGTCAGTAGCACAAAGGCGTAGATAAACTCCACAAATAATGAATACAGAGATGTAGCAATCAGAAAGGAAGACTCTTTCATGCTCTGGGTGGATAACATCTTGAACAATCCTGCATTCCTATCGCTGAATATTGGTGATATAATGCTGATCAGCATGAAGGATAACACAATCACAGGTATCAAGAGGGAGAACCATACACCCTCAGGCCAAAGCATTGCCATTCCAAAGCCTGTAAGTAGCGTCCCAATGCAAAAGATCGAGAAGATCACCCAATTGATAATAGACGGCCGTCCACTCCAGCTTCTTGCAATCATAAAACGAAAGATTGCCTTTACTTGAACGACCAGTGAGAGCTTTCTTTTGTATGTTGTCATGTCTACCTTGGGCAACTGATTCATCGCAGTATTTGATGATTGAACATTTGAAGTTGTCACATCTTCGGCACTAGTTTCAGGTGTCGTTACTTGACGTCTCTTTCCACCACAACAGCATGAACAGCAACCACGTTTTTGTTCTAACCGTGCAACAGGTGGTGGTGCATGTTTGGTCACGGTCAGGAAGACTTCCTCAAGTGAGGAATTAGATATCCCAAACTCGTTGACAGGAGAGTTATCTTCTTCACACCAGCCAATGAATGAGGATAAATCTTGAACCAATACACCGTCTATGGCAGATTCCGTGCTTGTCACTGCCACAGCTGTCGGGGTATCTTTAACCTTATCTCCATCCTCGTTCTCATCATAAACGGCTTGAGAGATTGCAGTCTTGTAAATCTTCTTGATTGTTAGGGTAGAGTAACCCGAGGTGCCAGACTCAAACTCAATGTATGGAAGTGATTGAGAGAATACATCTTTGACCTTCTGTTCTACAAGAGCTGCATCTTCTTTCTCACTAATCAATGTCAGCTGCAATGCTGATCCATACTTGTGTTTGAGGTCAAGTGGGGACCCAACAGCGGCTAATTCTCCATTGCACATTATGGCAACTTGATCTGATAATAAGTCAGCCTCCTCCATTGCATGGGTTGTAAGAAGAATAACACGGCCTCTCTTTATAGCTGAAATGTGCTGCCAAACAAATCTTCGACTAACAGGATCCATACCTGTCGAGGGTTCATCTAAAACGATAACCTTAGACCCTCCAATGGTCGACATTGCCACGGACAAGCGGCGTTTCATGCCCCCACTAAATGAAGATACCCGGCTATGTTGTACTTCGTCAAGGTCTACAGACTCAAGCCACTCTTGTATCGTCTGTGCCATTTCATGTTTAGGCACTCCTCGTATTCCAGCAAAGAGTTCTAGATGCTCTCTTGCAGTGAGGTTCGGCCAGAGAATGTCGTCTTGTCTACACTCGCCTATAATCTTTCTAATTTGATGCTGATCAGAGAGATCTAGGCCCATGACATTGATATCTCCGCTTGTTTGATTCTGCTCACAACACAACACATTAACAAATGTAGATTTGCCTATTAAGAGATGGATAAAAAATAGTCGAGTTGAGCATATCATATGCATACGTAGAAGAGAGAAAAGGAGCACAACGTCTTGACTTACCTGCACCGTTGTGGCCGAGAAGAGCTGTCACTTGTGACGGCTTCATTGTCAGACTAAGTGGTTTGAGAGCCTCTACCTTTCCATATCTCTTGCTTACATTGATTGCCTCTACTCCATCTTGCTCCCCATTATCATCAATACTTTTACGGTTGCCACCACGACAAAAACTGCACCAAAACGCCTTGGAGACAGGAAAGTACCACTTTGATGCAGCTCCGTTGCCCATTGGAACGACGGCACTGAAGTAAGCCTGGAAAGTACATGACGAAAATATTTAGATGAGTACCCAGAGAGAAGAACATACAAGACACACACCACAAACTTTTAAACTCACGGCTAGGAATGAATAGACGACAACAAGTGATCCTAATAGCCCAAGGTCATCATTAACAGATGGAGAATTGCTATCAGTAGGAAAGCCTCTCCTAGGGTTGTAACATTCTGTATCTGTGTCACTACACATATTTGGCACGACGTTGCTAGATGGACATGTACTCTTTAGCTCCCCATTAGAATTATAATAGTAATCGTAGTTTTGTGTATAATCATAATAGGATTCTGGTAGGATATGAGCACCCTGCTCAAATAGGGAGGTTCCGTATGACTTGGTTTCATTGTAATCTTCACCCCCATTGTAAGTTAATAGTGCTTGTTTTGATAAAACTTCTGGTGATTTACTCGCATCTGCAAAAGTGAATGTTGTCCCTGGAAGAGATGTATACCCAAGGACGTTTGACCAAGCTGCCAGAAAGTGTGTTTGAGGAATCAAATACCAGAAGAAGGAGTTAAACCTTGCTGGAGATCCTGCTACTACATAGCACCCAAGACCAATCTCATCTAAAGGCACGTTATCTCGTTCTTCTGGGGTTTTGTAGTATCTAGACTGTTCAAATGAAACCAGAGGAACTTCACAAACCCTTGATGTAATGGTATCATCATATATACCAGTAATCTCATCATAACTACCATATTCAATTGATGTTCGTTCGGTGCTAGAATACTTCCAGTACGTTCCTGCTCCAGTATCATGAGATGTGCCTAAATAGCTATAATAACTACCAAAATTAGTCGTTGATGCTGCGATGAAAGGTGTACTACCTGCCACGATGATCCCCATGACAAGAAAGACTGTTAAAGCTGCTGATCCGATTGTACCGCACAATGCGACTAGGAAGAAACTAGCACCAACTAATGCAACATTCAGAAATAGTAATGAACCAAACACACTTGCAAAGTTTACATTCTGAAGGACATGTGCATTAGGTACCGCTGCAGCAACAACCCCACCAAGCAATGAATTGATAATAGCCAATAATGTAAATACAAATAACCATGAAACCCAATGTGAAGATGAGTCTGCAGCTTTTAACATTCCCCATCGTTTTGATTGTAATTCATCTCGTAATATTAGAAAAGCTGATATTGCACTAAATGTAGGTCCAAGACTCATGATCCAAATTGGTAGTCCACCTCGCCAAGCCTCGTTCATTGAAATTGGTGTTTCATAGTCATAATAGCTGTATCGATCCATATCTTCCTCTTCATTTATTGTCATTCGACTGTTCTCATCAACCATTCCACATGAGTTCAACTGAGGAAAGTTACCCGAAGGGCCTACATATGATACAAGAAGATAGATGTAATGAGTTATTAGAGAACAATAAAATCACATACAAACTATTACATAATCAACTCACCCCTAACATCCCTACCAGCAGCCCATGCCAATACTACCGATATAATAGACGATAAAAGAAGTATAAGTAGATGAATTGGTCTACGTTGGATAAGTCTACAGTTCTTTGTAACCAATACAGTAAACTGACGAAACCACGACATTGTTATTATTATTTTTGTAAGTTTGTGTTTGTGTTGCAACTTGCAAAATCTCAGTGTATGAAATCTAATTTTATGATCTTAACAACCATATCATGCCTTCAGCCGTACACTACTGCATCTAATCCAACGCTTATAGTTGTATACTTGGTCTTATTGATGCCGTCGTCGCCGCACGGCTGCACCATCTTGCTTGCCAATAATTTTGAAGGGCAGCCCTCCACGGGCAAAGGGCTCTTATAATAAAGACAAACAATATCTAATATCCCTACTCTTTTTCTAAGCTTCCGATTTTTCGGAAGCTTACATACAAAACTACGTGAAATTTCTACGTGGGCAGAGCTTCCGGCAGAGCTTCCGATTTTACTTAGTAAAATCCCCATACAAACCCAAAATGGCAGTTGTAACAAACCTATAGGGAAATTATTTCTCTCGCCTAAATTTTACCTACGATAGTGTTTTAGAAAGCTCTAATCAATACAAATCTAATTATATATTTATAATTATATTTGTCCGTTCACTTCACTTTCAATATTTGATGCCAATATCACATCGCTCCACACAACGTTTCAGCCTCCAATTAGAGCAGCCCTGTAGCGTACTCATAACCTGTATGTAGCTTCCACTACCTTCCGATAACGGGTTATGAGTACGCTAGTGCCGGACTGCTAAGCTTCCGAAATCGGAAGCTAAAAAAGAGTAGGGATATCTCGTGACTACCTTCTCTACCAAGCTTTAATTGTTGCAATATAATTGCAGCTTGCAAGCATTGCTTCCGTAGAAGTGTGTAATATGTAATTCTTGTGAGTTTGATGTACTTTTATTTCTTGAAAAAGTGCACGTGTCGGTGCATCATCTTTGTCTTGAGATAACACATCTTTGTCTAGAGTTACAAGGTATAATTTGCTGGATGGATGTTATAAAAAGAGTGCTGTTAATTTATATATAAATTTATTATTATCGGGTTAGTTCGTCGGGAAGGGGCCGTTTGGCGTATGTTTATTACTACGTATATACCACATAATTATTTGCTACCTATGTGGTGTCTTCTCATAAACCATCTTCTCTTTCTTGTGAACTCTCTAGTCAAACAACATTCAATAATAATATGGATTCTACTACCACAATCACAGCAGATGCCATCCTTACCAATGTATTACCGGATATTAAGAATTATTTAGATGTCGAATCAACGGTACAGTTATCACAAACATGTCGAAGTCTACATGGATTATTAACTGAAGACTCGGGTGGATTATATCCTAAAATTAAACAATCATACTTTACCTTTGGTGATCCCTCCTTGTGGAGAGATGACATTACGGGACGAAGAGTCGATCGTACATTAGTTGAGAATACAAAGATGAAAAGCTTAGCAATTGAGGCTGTAACCAAGGTACATTTCCCCAGTCTAAAACGAATAGAATTTCGATTATCCCCTGGTAAAACTTTCACGAATAGAGAAGGAGAATTACGAGATGCATTTGTTTACATGACAATGGGATTAGGCACTGCAACTGAATTGGAAGAATTTTATATCGATTGTGGTCATTTTATGAAGTTTGATACCTTCAATTCGAAGATGGTTTACGAGGTATTCGCAACGAGCCTTGCGAGTTGTAAGAAGCTCAAGAAGATCAAGATATTCAACCATTACCAACAGGGTGGACAATCACGTTACTCTATCGGATTCCTTCACTCTCTTATTGCCATGATGAAAGAACGGGTATTGACATTGGAAGAAGTTACCTTGTTAATTGGTAATCGTCCTATGAAGGCCCCAATCACCAAGGCATACGAGACTGCTGCCTATGATTTGTTCATGGCAATTCTAAAGTTGCAAAGACTACGAGACCTCAGCCTTCAATTCAACTTGGAATCATCTCCTCTTCTTAACATTTTCATCCAAGCATCGCAACATGTATTAAACACATTTGGTAAGCTCCCATCTGAGGCGATTAGGAAGTTTATGATCACGTGCGTCCTTTATAAGGCAAATGAAGGGCAAGCTAATCCCCTGCCCACGCCATTAAGTTTATCACCATGTATTGCACTACTCGGGGATAGTCCTAATCTGCACACCTTTGTCATTAGGGTACCTCCTACATGTTGGGATAACAGTTGTGAAGATGCTTTGAAGGATTTGTTAACAGACAAACCAAAGATGCGTCAACTCGGCTTATATTTCAACAGCTATAGGTCGGTTCACGGGCATTGTTTTGACTACATATTGAAGTATATCAAAGAACGGGAACAGTACACTGATAACCTCATCATTATATCGGGTATTGATTGCGATGGACTCAAGGATGATGCAGAAAAAGGTCTTAATTCCTATTTCAACAAGGAAGGAAAGAAATGCCTAACGCGTGATGACAAGGGAATATTTTTTCAAGCTTGGGGAAAGATGATTCCTCGATGCCCTGACAATAATGTTGGTCAGGAGATGATTATGAGTTAATAAAAGGAAGATGGAACCACAAAAATACTGCCTCCAGGGGTCATGCCTCGGATTTTGCATATCTCTTTTATCATTATTTACTAAGTACAGAGGGATTAACCCCCTTATCACTCCATACTCCTTTACTATAGCTCGTTTTTACTAGAGTCTATTTTCTCCTGAGCCTTGGTCTCTTTATCCAACAACTCATTATCAGCATCGGGTTGGAAATCAAAGTCCTTGGCAACGTGACCCTCCTTGTCCTTGAGTGAGGTGTCTGCACCGGCCTTCAAAAGTAATTCGACCAAGGTCGTATGATTATTGAGCGCACCTTGAATGAGAGGACCGGTACCTCCGTCATCAATGTCCTTCTTGTCCTCACCACCCTCGGGAGCGTCAATGGCACCCTTCTCCAACTTGGCATCACTTACAAATTGTGAGTATCTCTCCATCAATGTTTCAACCTGATTCTTACCATTATAAGCAAACATCAATGCCGTATGTCCATCGGTATTCTGAGAATTGACATCAATACCCTTAATTGTGATTAAGGATTGGATACATTCCAAATGTCCACGCGCCGCCGCGGCCATTAAACTGTTGGTACCCTCCTTATCCTTGGCATTCACATCAGCCTTACCAGTATCCAAGAGCATCTTGAGGATGGCAACATGTCCCTCACTTGATGCCGCAACGAGAGGCGTAACACCCTCATCACTTGCCTCGTCTACCCAATTCTCTTCCCCTTTCTTGGGCGAGGTGGCATGCTTGTTTAATAATGCCTCAGTAACGTTGGTAATACCCCGATGTGCCGCCTGTAACAATGTCGTTACCTTGTGATCATCCTTGTAATACAAGTCAGCACCATGTTCAATCAACAACAAGGCAAAGTCGGCATTCTCAACAATAATACTATCCATGAGTAGGTTATGTGCCTCACCCTCCTCATCAATGTAAGGTGTATTGGGATTAGCACCAGCCTTGACTAATGCAGAAGCGACCTCACCGTAGTTACCCTTGACAGCAAGCTGGAGTGCCGTACGATCTTCTTCATCTAAAACAGTAACGTCGGCACCTGCCTCAATTAACAAATTGACACATTCCAAATGTCCTTCCTCGGCCGCGACATGTACACCGGTGACACCATCGACATGTGGATCTTCATTCGGATCGACTGTACCGTCCTCAATCATCTTGGCCAACTTCTCAAGATACTCAGGTATGGCAGTGGCAATCATATTAACATCAGCACCTTCATCAATCATTAGTTTGGTAGTCTTGGGATGTCCTCCCGCTGCCGCAAACATAACAGCCGTACCACCGGAATGTGATGGTAAGTTAATATGCTTGACAAGTTCATCCTTCTTCATGATTTTCTTCAGATACTTGAGTAATTCAACTGTACCCTCATAATGACCCTTACTCGTCACGGCATGTAACGGAGTAACACCATCCATATCGATCAAATCAGGCTTGGCACCTTTACTTAATAGAAATTTCATTGCCTCACCTGCTCCGCCTGTTGATGCTTCTAATAATGCCGATCCACCATTGGAATGCATTTCATTCACATCAACCTTACCAACATCCAACAATAACTTCATCGCCTCTAAATGACCCGAAGCAGCAGCATACATTAGTGGCGTAACATGGGTCTCATGCATAGCATTCACATCAGCCTTGGCCTCCTTCAATAGATATTCAATCACTGGTCCATGTCCATGTGCACTTGCAATAATTAATGCTGTAAATCCCGTCTTTGACAATGAATCGACATACTTTCCTTTAGTTTCTTCATCGGCCTTGGCAGATTTGGAATTTAGTAATAATTTGAGTGTGGCAACTGTGCCATTCTCGGCAGCATTCATTAATGGTGTGATTCCCTCTGCATCGGTATATCGTGCATCAGCGCCAGCATCTAATAACAACTTGACGACTTCGGTATGTCCACCAATACTAGCAGTCATTAGCACTGAAATGTTATCACTCCGAGCATTATTCGGATCAGCATCCTTTTTCAATAATGATTTGATCACATCAACACGTCCTTCCCCAGCAGCTAGCCATAATGCCGTAACGCCACTATTCGTCGTTACATCCACCGTCGCTCCCTCCTTAACTAATAAATCAATTACTTTCGTATGTCCCTTAATACTTGCCTCCATTAGTGCCGTAATACCATCCTTATCTTTAGCATTGACATCCGCTCCCTCCTTTAATAATAATTTCACTACATCATAATGTCCACCGGCAGCGGCAGGGATTAATGGTGTTAATTCATCCCAATCACGTACATTGACATTTAATTCCTTATCTTCTTTTAGTAACTTTTGGATTAATTTCTTATTACCATCAGATGCCGCACCGATTAATCGTGCCCCGCTTGATGACATGGCCTTGATATCTTCTGCGGTTGCAAATTGTAATTGTAATGGTGTATATGGATGTTCTGTTGAATCACATGATGCCAATTGTACAGAATTTGTACCCTTTGGTCGGATTAAACATTGTTGTATACCCGATGAGCCTTCGGTTAGTACATACCCTGTTGAAGCGTCTCCATGTATATTCCATGATTTGGCACCACAATGTGTACACTTTGCCAACTTGATATCCACCACACCACTTGTAGCTGCTTTATCCTTTTTATCAATCTTATCACATGATTTTTTAGATAAGCAAATACCATCGGGATCAACATCAGTTTCATCTTGGGGACGTTTGTGTATTGAATATTGACCAGGAGAGCCAACAACGAAGAATAGAGTATCAATGGAACAACGACGAAAGTCTTCACCGGAGAGGCATAGTGAGTCGGTGGTGTCCTGGAGGAAGAATGGTGGTGGTCCTTGTGCTTTGGCTACTCCTCCTGTTGAGCTGTCGGCTGTGGTATCAGAGTCGGTAGCCTTTTTGGCGGAGACTGCTGCAATGAGACTGAGTAGATATGGTAGAGATGATGATATTCTCATTGTTGTTGATTATTGTTTTGTTGTTGGTGATGTTTAAGATTTGTTTGATGTGTGTTAAGATGTTTGTTCTTTACTTTTTCTGCAGTATAGTAGTATATGCGAGCAACAAAGTTATATGAGAGGTACAATATCAATCAGAGCATTGAACAAATATAAAGAGTATGGCGGTTGCAATCAAGCAATGAATAGTCCTGCATACTATCTGCTTGTAATAATATCTTTGAAATGTTACACATCACATGCACAGCTCGCTCAAGAGTCAGACTCTTTGCAAACATCAAAAGCCGCTACATTCTCCGAGTCGATGCCGATACCGTCATCTCCCCTGCATACCAATTCATACACTCACCTCTTTTATGATCCAAGGCTTATATCTATCAGCACCGAGCTGCCATCAACTTCCTCCTAGGTACTCTCCACTCACAACTCAATTGTGAGGCTGCAAATTTTGAGTGACTAAAATACGGCGATACACCCGTTTCGTCAAATGCCAGACAAGTGTACCGCTGACATATCATTTGCGAACTATTATTTCTTTGATGATACCACCTCATTTTTTTGCCATATGTTTTGGTACTACATTCTTCACAGTCTATCGCCATTTATAAAGCTCGATCAACAATCAACAACAACACATCCTCAATCACAGATCTTACACTACTTAAAGATCTGATGCACGATTATGATGTGGTGTTGTGAACCCAGATTGATTGTTGCAATGTCAATAAATCGTCTCATATTTTGCTTTTGCAATCAGTTCGATATCAATCTCTCAAACAAACACCGTCTACTTAC
>Ga0214478_100691_pt1 | contig 19324 bp, 10 predicted proteins | sample M1_20Mar14CPVII9_2_FD_178001 | JGI IMG/M metagenome (GOLD analysis project Ga0214478, IMG submission 178001) | Marine eukaryotic communities from Monterey Bay, California, United States - M1_20Mar14CPVII9sort6BwellD7 | ecosystem: Environmental > Aquatic > Marine > Unclassified | place: USA...
CACACCAGATGACACCCTACCGAATGGAAACATGATCTATAACACCTTAACTTGCTCTCTGCAATAGGACTTGGTGTAGATCGATGAGGTGAAGAGGATAAAAGACAATGTTAGTAGGTGCACATCAAGGAGTCTCTAGTGTTGATAAGATGACTGAGACTGATGTATTCTCCGGCCTTGAGATTGGCTGTCCACATGGCCAATGCTTGGATTGTTGTAAAGATAATGAAGAAGGAGATGTCGCCGAGCCCGAGGTGTTCTCCAGTGTTGAGGGTTTGCATTGTACTCACCCAGGTCCTACTGGATGTTCTTCCTCTACTTGTACTGGCACCGATAGCTATTGCCGCAGCAGTGACAATTACTGTTGCCGTTGGCACTCTTAATCAGATTTTGGTTGGTCAGTAATGGAAGTTTGTTACAAAAGAATACCAATTGAAGCACCTTGGTATCAGAATTAAGAATTAAAGATATGTGTAGAATGATATAAGAAGTAAAGTAAGAAGAGCAATTTTGTTGACACACACGACTTTATTGCCCATCTTATTGATTGGTTACTTTAAGTTCAACAATAACAATTCCAAAGCATACAAACAACATTACTTTAGCCATTACAACACACCAATATCAATCTCAACATTCAAGTATTACTTCATATACTTTTGAGCATACGAAACAGCAGTAACTCTCTCATCCAGTGGGTCATTATCAATATCCAAGGTAGCACTATTGCCAAATCCCAATCCAACAACACTACCCGATGGTGACTCCAAGTTTTGACTATAAGTTTTTGCGATACCGATCGGGACAGTGCGGATATAACTACTTGAACTCATTCTACTACTGATACTACTAGTAGCACTGGATACACTGCAAGTGGGTGATGGTAAGGGATGCGAGTATGAGTATCTGCCAGTACCACGACCATGATTGTCAAAAGAAGAAGCAGTTGATGATGCTAGGGCGTCGATTCGTTGTTGGATATCACTAATGCGTGATTTTACAAGCCCGCTACTACACTTCTTGGATGCTGACTTGGGAAACGAACTTGTTGTACTCTTGGGAGATGGTATCTTTCTCTTCTGTATTCCACTCTCGAACGACTTCTTGGGCACAACACTGGAAGATGTAGAAAGAGCAGTCTCAACTGACAGTTTGATCGACTTCTGAAGTTTGGTGGTGACAACTAGTTCATCCTCGGATTCATCCTCATCATTTATATCACTAAAGATAGCTGGCTCCTCCTCCTTGGTATCTTCTTCTTTTCCAACTTCCTCATAAGGTAAAGAGCTATCACCGGCCTTGCTGTCAATTGCTAATTGAGCAATACTCGTTTGGTCAGAATGAAAAGTATCTGGAGCTGCTTGTGCGTATCCTTCGGTATCTTCTTCAGCATCAGTGTCTTCTTCTTCGGCATCCACATCATGAATATAAGAAGCTAGAAGGGCTTTCTGATACTCATCTAGGTATGAAATGTCATTTGACTCAGTTAGAACACTTTCATTGACTTCTTCTGTTTCAGCTTCTTTCTGGAAAGTAGTCTCTGAATGTGTCAAGTTCATGGCCTCGATTTCATCAGGAGTGCCACTACATTGATCCACTTCTGTCTTAATCTCTTTGGTATCTTCCTCAAGAGCTATTGCTACTTCTTGAGTAGTCACGTTGTCACTATCACTAATCCTAGCTTGCTCTATTACCTCGACAGAGATACTCTCCGAATCTTCTTCATTCACACTAAGAACAGGGATACTTGTAGGTGGCTGAGAAACATCTAAATGACTATCCGATTGCTCGTCAAAGTTCTTGAAGTCATAGTTGACTGCCCCATATAATAGATTCTGAGGAGGACGCCACTTATTACAGGTGGTGTGGTATTAATGATTGCACCACTATCATTTCTAACAACAACACTTGATTCAACTGACATAGTAGATATGGCTGAGGGTGATACAGGCATATCATCGGCCTTGGGTGAAGGTACAAATACCTTGACATCAGTGATGAGTTCTCCCTGTTCAGTAGTAACAAGTTGTTCGGCCTTGTTTGGTTTTGATCTACCAAATGAGGGAAGTATCTTCTACATTGCATTCTTTAAACCAATCTTTCTCTTGGTACGAATGAGTAGGATACGTTCCTTCTTGGGTTTACTATTATCAGACTTGGGTATCTCGTCACTCATCTTTACTGGCTCATCTTCCAGAATAACTACCTCATCACTACCCTTGTCAATATCATCACCAAAGTCCAACGTTCGGACTAGTGGTTTACTCGTTACAGTCAAGGAGGGGATGGTAACATCTTTTCCGACTACATCATCATCCACCTTCTGGAGATTGCTTGAAGATGAATCAAATCCAATTCGATCCTCTCCAACAAACTTCTCTTCATCGGCACAGACTACCATTGAAATATCTGGTGCCACTTCATTCTTAATATCTTCCTCTATCTCCTCATCTACTACACCTTCTCTTTCACTATTATCATCTATTGAATCAACCGAATCAATTAATAGTCTTTCCTCCTTCACAACAACTTTAGTCAGCTCCTCCTCCACTGGTATCTCTTTCTTCTCTATTGATTTGGTACTCGTAGTGGTAAGATATGGTGCAGCTTCATTTAACATAGCTGAATATATGTCAAGAGATGTTTCTCTTGATTGATCTTCTACTACTTCTGATGTCTTTACATTATCATCAACCTTGACACTAACCTCCATACCATCCATTGTTTCAATACCATTCGAAGAAGCAGTAGGTGTTAGCTCAACTAAAACCTCGGGTATAGGACTTAATATCTTCTCCTCCTCTTCCTCTTGCACTGTACCTTCTTTACTGATTGACAAACTCTTTTTCTTCGTTGTATCCTTCGTCTTCCGACTTAATAATCTATTTGATACCTTATTCTTCTTTTGTTGTTGTTGCTGTTTTGTATTGGGTATGGTTTGTAACTTGTTACTACTTTTTGAACTATTCATCTTCTTACTGCCCAAACTATCCTTCTTCATTGTACTATTCACATCCTTTGCTCTACTCTTCTTTACGCTCTTTTTCTTACTCTGCTTATTCATTTTATTAGTAGCTCTTGAATTCTTCTTGTTAGTAGTAGTAGGTGCACTATCCTCATTATTATTTGTTCGTAACAAACGTTTCATCTCTTTAAACTCTTCAAATGACATAACCTGTGGTGCCCCCTTCCCATATTGTTGCTCATTGCCACTCATACTATTATTCGGAGGAGGCAATATAGGAGGTACCAAAGGAAGTTGACCAGTACGACGCATTATCTTGAATTGTTCAAATGACATTGGCTGCATCATCATCTCTTTCATATGCTGCTGTTGCTGTTGCTCTCTTTTCTTTCCTTCTCTACCTATTTGTTCCTTTCCTACTCTTTCTTTTAGTTGCTTTTCGACTCTTCCTTTTTGTTGATGTTCTCCTTTCAACGATTGTCTTCTTCCATTCTCATCTCCTCTCGACTGATGTTCTCGTGTAGGTGACCACATTACCGTACTACTACTACTAGATTGAGATGATGGAAGAGTAGGAAGGTTACCACCAGAACGACGTATCGTTTTGAATTCTTCAAATGATATTACCTGTGGCATATTGTGATTTGATATTGCTGTATTATTGTTGTTGCTGTTGTTGTTGTTGTTGTTGTTGTTGTTGTTGTTGTTGTTGTTGTTGTTGTTGTTGTTTACTGGTACTTTTGATTTAGTTGATGAACGACTTTGAGATTTAGATGCTGCCCGCTGCTGCTTCTTCTCTACTACCACTTTGAATGATGACTTCTTCTTGTCAACATTGTACAAGTATGATTTATCCCGTTGACTATTTGCAATTTGTTTTGATAATCTCTTCTGCTGTTGTTTCTTTTGATGTTGTTGTTGTGGATTTATATTCTCCATATCTAATAATGGCTGTCTACTCGATTGTATTGTACGATTGGTGTTTGATTTGTTGATACTGTCAAGTTTGATACTATTATTGATATCACGACGGCGGTGAGGAGCCAGGGTTTGCCCGTATACACTCTGCTTACCACTCATCTCTCTCTCTCTTATATGTCTATTACTCTTTGTTATATACTTAACTGCTACTCCGCTTAAGATTTATATGCTCTCTCTTACACTCTTCAATACTTTAATGTGTATCTATCTCCTAGTAGCATCAAGTAGCATTGTACTAAAAATAAATCTAGATAATTGTAATAAACTATTAGCTAAACAGCAATAGAATATACTTTCTACTTTGTACAACAACATTATTATTGCAACTGCCCTATACTATATTATCAATCAGTTGCTGTTGGGCGAAACAGTGAGCTTTAGGTTTATAGTTGTCTAGAACATGCATCTATTGCAGCTGAGGCTTTCTTTCCCACACGCTAGAGGGTACTCAACCGACGGGGTGGTGGCAAGTTTGATTCACCCGGTATCTTGTCCATTCAAAAGCGTATTGGATTACAATACGGTCTTCTGTACTTAAAGATTAGGCCGAATCTACCACCATCTGTGGCTCAACCCCCTCATCTACTAATATCTACACTCCCCTAATGCTGTTTTCGGCTAACTAGTAGCCTCATCAGCACCCGCATTCCCAACGGCCTGTAACCGTAAGAATCGCGTCTTGCAAGTGCACTGGCCATACATCTCAGTTTTACTATTCATCAAATTTCCAGTCGGAGATCTCTTCTTTGAGAACTCATGAAATAACTCCACTCTTTCCTTCATACAGAGATGGCAGTTTTTAGTGCCAGCAGTCTTCATATGATTAATCTTACTGCCTTTATGTAACACTTCAACTTCCCAATTACTGCGTATCCAAGCATAGAGTTCCCCAGGTTTGGCAAACTCCATATCCTTGCAATGTGACCACATATGCTTTGAGAGATTCGAGGCGCTAATCTTAGCATACTCCGGCTCAAGCATGGGCCTAAGGTAGGTTTCAACACGTCGTGCTGTCTCCTCAAGTTCATCTACTTCATGTAATTCATGCTCCTCTATTCCAAATGCTTCTCTAAACTGCCTATTAAAAGGCGGAGAGGCATTGGAGTTTTGGCTAGGTTGGGAGTCATCTCCACCTTCGGAACCCGATAGGGATGACATGGTTGATGGTTGGTTGGTTAACTGGTAGTGGGGGTTGTTGGTAAGGTTAGTAGGTTGTGTGGAAGATACAGAACTGCCCGAGGACAAGTCCTCGAATAGTCTGTCCTCATAGATGATTGGTGGAGGATGTGCAGGTTGTGATAGTCCTGCGTTTTGTTCATAGAGAGATATGAAGGCTTGGAGGTGTTCCATACCAGTAGCTGGCGTGGGTTGGGCGGTGGCAGGTGTTTGGAGCTCAGCAGCCAAGGCTCTAGATTGAGACCTTGTTCTGCCTAACGAGCTTGGAGGCCTCACTGATGGCGTGTGAGTGCTCCTATTACTAACTGCAGTCGATACTCTAGGTGGTAGAGATGACGCAGTACCTTGTTGGCTAGTACCTCCATTGCTGCTAGAGGCTACGGCCGGTGAATCCTCGATTGGCGGAGCAAGTTGCTCATTCAATCTCTTCATTAGCTGTTGCTTCTTTCTCCAGAAATCACCAGTTCCCTGATAATGTTCTTGGCAGCGTAACTTGAGAGTCCTCTGGGTCTTCCCAATATAGTAATCATTGCAGCATTTGCATGTGATCTTGTAGATCACACCAGTGAGTTCACATTTCTCACCGTATAAGCATTCACCATCTATCTTGTGGGACGGACGGCAGTGGCATAGCTTCTTCTTCGTACGCTTGGCATACTCTGTATCCACCACACCGCTCATAACTTTTGTTGCTATGTCACCTAATAGCATTTCCTTGAGGTTCTGATGACGTTTATGAATCATCCTCACTCGCAACCACTTCAAGTCATACTTGTCTCGAAGCTTCTTGGCTGTCTTGTAGGAATCCGCCAATTTCCAGACCAGCGGCTTAATATATAGACGTTTCGTTTGTCCTTCTTCCATCAGAAGTACTCATATGTCCCATAGATCAACTGATTTAGATGGACTTTAATGCCCCGGAGGTGGACCCATATTTCTCCTTACAATGTCCCTTCATTTTGGTTTTTAAGTTGAGTTTGGGATATTAATGCCCTATTTTTATCGAACATTGGGGCTGTACTAATCCAGCACTTTAAGGGTTCTATCGAATTCATTTGCTCTAGGTATTTATTCACTGAGAATCATAAATTGACTATGTACTAATTTAGTATTATGTGCAAATTTCACCGTTTTTTCCTTATCGCCAGTACTACTATGCTACTACTAACTGCCTACTAGTACAACACAGGGGCGCCGCTATCTATCCTCCAACTAGCCATCGTATGCAGCAGTTGTATTATCTATCGTTCGACGAGGTGGTGTACGGTTAGTTGGTGTAGTTTAAATCATTAATATACACAGCCAAAAAAACTTACCTTCTATTATCGATGTGCAACGTCGAACTCTCCACGCCGCCACCAAGCTATAGGAATAATGGGTTGGCATGACATCAATACGGTTGTTAGTATTCTACAACAATAGTAGTTAATCGATTTGCAATGGCCATGCCGATTACATATAGTACACGTACTCACCTCTCATCATCATCGTCGTCGATAAACTGATGTGCATATTGTCATCAATAATAATGAATTGCAATTGCAATACGAAGGAGTGGATTCAGTATAGAGGTCGTCGGTCTTTTGTCATCGCTCGGCTGATGATATATACGATCAGATACGCCACTCGGATGATGGTATTTGTTAGGTGGTGATGGTAGAGGTTGAGTTGTTGTTTATTTTCACATGTTATGAAAGTGAGCTCTCTCTTCCTCCTTCTGCCTTATGTGTGAAATCGTTGGTCTCCTGCTCACGTGGTGGAGAATAATAATATGATAATCGAATGCATATGCCCTACATCGAATTATTACGATGATTTTGAGAGGCATAGTTTGAGTGGGCATAAGAAGTTGGTCAATAATCCCTTTTATTCATATGTCATTTGAGCTAAGGGACATATCAGAGCCACAATGGTCTAAAAAATAAAATAAACAAGGGGCATAGATTGATAAACATCGAATTTTAAATATGATTAGGGGCATGTAATATGAAAAGGTACATTAAAGATGCACAATTGAAATTAATGCCCCAAAACTCAGAAAAATGTCCCTCAAAGTCAAAATAAATGCCTCATATCAACAGTAAGAGTACTTCTGATGTCCGCTCATCCTTCCTCATTTCTGATGCCATTCTCTCCATCATGCGACTATCTAGAATCCTTCCAAGCTTTGGGAGAACGGCTTCACCCTTTAGCAATCCACTTTTTATCATAGTTTCATGTATCTTGGGGTATATGGAAGATAAACTCTCCCGCTCATTCTCTTCAGTTCTCGTTGTAATTCCAGCCAATCTAATACAAACACCTCGGGGTATGCCGCTTTTCATTGCAGCAGTATGAGTACTCTGTACGTTCAGATACTTGTGTTGGTATCCAGGCTTCGAGTAGCACTCAAAGCATAACAAAAGAGTAGGAAGAGAGCCACCAGAACGACGTATCGATTTGAATTCTTCAAATGATATAATTTGTGGCATATTGTAATTTGATATAGCTGTATTGCTATTGTTGTTGTTGTTGCTTACTGATACTCGTGTTGATTTAGATGTACGATGAGATTTAGTTGTACGATGACGAGAACTAGCTGATTTACCACTTTGAGATTTAGATGCAACCCACTGCTGCTGCTTCTTTGATAACTCCTTCTCTACCACTTTAGATGGCTTCTTCTTGTCGACATTGTACAAATAAGATTTATCCCGTTGACTATTTGCAATTTGTTTTGATAATCTCTTCTGTTTCTTTTGATGTTGTGGATTTATATTCTCCATATCTACTAATGGCTGTCTACTCGATTGTATTATACGAGTGGTGTTTGATTTGTTGATACTGTCAAGTTTGATACTATTATTGATATCACGACGGCGGTGAGGAGCCAGGGTTTGCCCGTATACTCGTTGCTTACTACTCATCTCTGTTTATGTCTATTACTCTTTGTTTATATTGCTCTATTTAGATACTCCGTCTGTATACGATTTATTGCTCTCTCTCTTCTTTCTCTTCTCTATTCAATACTACTTTAATGTGCCGAATATCTATCTCCTAGCATCAAGTAACATTGTACTAAATATAAATCTAGATAATTGTAAGAGACTATTAGCTAAACAGCAGTAGAATATACTTTCTACTTTGTACAACAACATGATCGCAATTGCCTCTACTATACTACTACCATCTCTTCATTACAATACAATAGAGTACACCGTCGAGAGAGGTCGGCTCGAACTCTTCTTGGCGGCATCAGCGTAAAGCGCAAGAAAGCAGAACTTAAATCGGTATCCTACCACCTACCACCGACAAAATCGCTTCATTTTTCAGTGTCAATAAAATCAAGCAATGGCAATGGCGTAGTACCAGTAGTGAATGCCAATTGAGGACAATAAGCAAAATTATAAATCAGTAAAAATAGTATAGGATAAGGCAGCCTAGTTTATTGAACAATGGCGCCATCATCTCATTACAATCGTCGTCAATTCAGCAATGGCGGTGGCGAGAATATTAATCCACAACAGAATAATTACAATGCCTATGCTTCATTGACACGGTTAGCTAAATATACCACCACCAACAACAATACTAATGCCACCAATAACAACAATAGCAATAACAACACCAACAATAATAAGAACAGTACTCAGCCATCAGCAGCAGCAAAATTTCAACGTGGCAGTAGAAGAAGTAAAGAAACACAGGAACGTACTAGGCCAACTGTGAAAGTTAACAATAAAAGTAATAATAATCCAATGAAGAAGAAGAAGAATATGAAAGGGAGTACGGGTATAGAACGGAGTTATTTGTCTATTAATAACACTAGAAAATCACTGGGTGGTGCCGTTAACGGTGGCCGTAATTCAGCAGGCAACAGTGGCAACAACAATGTGGGCGGTGGAAGTAGTAGTGGAGGGAGTATAAGCAGCTCAAGTTATCCATCCTTCACACGCCACGCAACGAAGAAGAATACAGGTATCGAACGATCATACGATTCAGTAACACAAACATTGAAAAGTGTTGGTTCGTTTGTTAGTGGCGGTAGCAATTCAGCCGCCAATAATCACCAAATTAAGAAGAAGGGAAGTGTAAATAATCGTGAAAGTTTTAGAAGTAATGAAGGTTGTGGTTCGTATTTGCCATCTAACAGCCGTGAAGGTAGCATGGCCAATAGTCAAGGAAGTAATGGTGTTAATAACAGCCGTGAAAGTAGTATGGCCAATAGTCGTGCTGCCAACAATAGTCGTGAGAGTTTACAAAGTAAGAGCAGCGGCAGTGGTTCAAGCAGTAGTAGTAGTGAAGAGTCAAGTTCAGTAGATGACATCTTTCGTACTACACTCCAAAACAATACTATGGGTAACAAATGTGAAAGTGGTGCCTCCGGCACAAGTACAGCATCCTCAAGTAGCGTGGAGGGGTATTCCCCACTCCCTCCTGAACCAGTGGCAAGTTCTACATTCGATCAGAATGAAGATGATAATTCTACTGTTATTCAACAGTCTACTGTTACCTTTGATGATACCGTGGCAAAGGATAAAGGCAGAGAGTCAATTCAGGAGGCACATTCGAGGAAGATGAAGGATTTGTTTCCCTCGCCTTACCCTACCAATACTAATAATACTAAGAGGGACGTCTCTTCCAAGGGCGGTGGAATTAGTAACTTTCAACATGAGATTAATACATCAACAATGGGCACTTCCTTCCAAGAAGAAGAAGCTCCCTTCTCCAACTCAGCCGTGCAACAACAAGAAGATGAAGGGACAACTAGCGGTAGTAATTCAACAGTAGCATCCGCAGTTACATCCGAAGTGATTGGATCACACCTACGCAAAATAGCACCATCCAAAGATGAATATGATAAGTTAAAACGTGAAAGTTATGAATTAAAGAAGAAGCATGAAGTTCGCCATGGTGGTGTGAATAAGAATAAGGGATATGGAAAAGATGGAGATGTTGGGATGAAGAAGGAGTTAAGTAAGGTCACGTCAGGTCGTCAATTGGAAGATGGTATGTTAATTGGTAAATCATCCCGACCATCGAATCATACACGTGGTATTAGTGAAGCACCTTCAAACGTAAGTGGCTTTACCAACAATGGATTACCACATCTATTGGCAAGTCATCATAGTCGTATGAGTAGTGCTACGGAATTAGATGATCATCAATTATTATATGAAAATTCCGAATTGGATAGGGCGTATAATGAACGTGTTGCTAAACGTAGTATTGGTGTTGGTCAAACCCCTGCTGGTGTTCGTAATAATTCAAGTAGTATCATGGAAGAGAGGAGGCAGCAGGAGAGGAGGAGTATGGCCACTCAAACTAGCGGTAAGAAGGAACAGCAGTTGTTCACACACTCTACATCCACGGCATTAATTACCAACAAGGCAAAGAGTAATCGCAACAGCAGTAACGGGTTATACTCGGCAAGATTGGGTGCAGATCGTAATTCACTTGAACGTGTTAACAAGGTGGGTAAGGGTATGGTAAAAATGACTACCGAGAGTTTATCCAAGATTCGTGATGTATTACATTTATCAAATTCAAATGATGATGAGATGAGTTTCTTCGTTAGTGATGTCAATACTGGTGTGGTTACGAAGCAGAAGGTTAGTTTGGATAAGGAAAAGACGGATGATGATGATGATGACGAGGCTGCCGATGATGATAAGAATCCTGAAACAACAACGGGACGTGAATTAATGATAATTAGTGCAAGTGACAAGGCAGCTCGTGGTTCTCGTCTTGCCACCGAGAAACGTGCACCACCCCAATCTGTTAAGAAGGTTGCCAACATGGCACGTGAGTCCATGGATCATGCCGCATCCCAAATTAAGAATGGATTAGGACCAGCTATCGAAGCCGCGACACGTACAGCCATTGCCGCTACCAAGGAGGGTGTAGATGTCATGACACATGATGTGGCACCCAAGATTGGTGTTGGAATTGCCAATACTGCCAAATTAACTGCCAAGGGTGTTGTTAAGGTAACACAACAAAGCGTAGAAGGGATGGGTATGATTGTACATGATTTGGCAAATGCTAAAACACCCGGCAAGAGTAATATGACCACTGCAACTCAAAAGATGGAAGATGGACGGTATGCAGATTATGTTCATGATCCAAACTACAAGGTTGTGTTGACTCCACCCAATGATAACAACAACACGAAGAATGCAGGCAAGACTCCATTTGCATATTGTGATCCATTAACACCGGGATGTCTTGTTGGGGCTGTTACTGCCGGAAGGTGTAATTTGCCGGGGACACATCCTGATTCGTTGGAGTTTCTACCAGATGGTATTCCTCGTGAATTGGTAGTTTATGATGATTGGGAGGAACGTGCTGGGGTGAGTTGTTGCTGTGTGTGTTTGTTTTTATATCTCCAAATGCAATGTGATGTGCTAACATGTTCACCTGATTCAACATTATAGTTCCTACCAACTACTGCCGCCGTCTTCCCCAAGTATTCAGAGCGTGTGGCCGACAGTCCCAAGTTTGCCGTGGAAGCCAAGGCAAATGTAGCACCTGAAGATCGACGTATTAGTCATCCTGTGGATATTGATGAGGAAACTACCACTATCAATGGTGATGAAGTGGATGTTGATGAGTATGTGGCCTTGAAGCAAGGTCGTCCTTCTCCCAAGAATGCCAATAATGATAATGGACAAGGTTTTGAGTATGAAGCTCATGATGACGAGGAGAATGAAGAAGAAGAGAATGAGGAAAATGAAGAGGAAGATCCTCGTAATGCAAGTATGTGGGTGGCCGTTCCTGATCATTACATGGAAGATGATGATAATGCCTCTGCTGATAACTACCTGGAAAAGAGTGCTGAAGAAATCAACATGGGTGACTTGTTGAATGATAGCGTTGAGAATGAAGTAGAGACCGAGAAGGAGGAGGAGGAACCTCTAGCCACACCCGAATCATTTGGTAGTGGTGCGTTCTTTGTTGGGAATGTTCAAGTGGATGAAGATGCCTCAGTTAAGAAGGAACAAGCTGCTCACAATACCACTACTCCCGAATCTTGTGGAAATGATACATTCTTTGTAGGAGATGTTCAGATTGGATCTGAATCTTCTCCTGAAAGTACAATGAATGCCAAGACAATCAATAAGGAGGAGGAGGTCGTAGTTGAAGATGTTACGAGTGAAGAAGATGATGCTGCCGGAACAGTAGTTGAGGAAGATACTGTCGTTAGTCCCGACGATGATGCTAGTAAGGCTTTGGTGGATGATGCCAAGAGTTGGACTGCTCCTTCAAACATGGAAGACTTGAACGTATACCAAAATCGTGGATCTCCTCCTACTCTTACCCAAGTTGCCTCGTCTACCACTAGCGTTGGTAAAGAAGAAGATTCATTGGCATCGCTTGCCAAGGCAACTACGGCAGCCGTTGTCAATGACAAACAACAACAGCAGCAACATGAAAAAGCAAAGGAGTTTGAAACGCCTCATTCTGTTAGAAAGGGAGAGCGTCCCTTGTCATATACCGAGTTCAAGAATATGAGTAAGAGCGTGTTGTTTGATCTGGATCAGACAGACAAGTCGACGGCGGCAGCCGTGCCTGATAATGATGGAGGAGGAGAGAATTATGCACACCAATTGTACTTGAACCCATCCGAGTCCACTGAACTATCTCACGAGCCTCCCATTAGAATGATTGATAGCTCAGCACAGCAATTGTATACAAACCCATCTGAGTCTACTGACTTATCTCAATTCTCAAACTGGGCTGCCCCCGCTGTCCCTACTGCTACTAATCAAGTGAAGACTGTTGATCGTCAGAATACTCAGAGGCAATTGAAGGGACGGATTATCCTCGTTCGTATCAAGAAGAAGCTATCCAAGGTTGCCAAGAAGATGCTCTTTATCAAGCCGAAAGAGAAGAAGGATGAGATCATTAAGGATGGCAATGGTTTTGTAATTGAACTGCCCAACAACACAAACGCAGCCGCTTACCCTGATCACTCATCTCCTCTATCAATATCATCAAGCATCATGAGTGGAGTACCCGCCAAGCATACTCTTGGGGCCAATCCTCCAAAGCATGGTGCGCCTACTCCAGCCCAACAGTATCTATACGGAACTATTAATTATGGAAACCGTAGTCCCGATGATAGTAGTACCGTGGATGGAAGTAGTGATTCGTTGCCTCCACCACCTGCCTTACTTCCTTCGAGACCAAATACGTCTAATTCAGAGGATGTGGTTAGCTACCTTGCTGAAGCAATGAAACGTTCACATAGTCATGACAATGAGAATGACGATGAGGAGGATAGTGTACTTCTTTTACTCACTCCAAGGGGTGATGGAAGTGGTGAGGAGATCTGTGAAGTAATTAGTGCCTTGGATGGAACTCCAAACCTTCGTGAAGCTATCGATGTTGGTAATGAAGATGATCAAATTGCCAACTCAGAAGTCAAGCCAAACAATCTCTCTAGTCTATTCACTGACCAAAAGGGCAACAATAACATTCATCATTACAACGGCAAGCCTATTGAAATCATGGATGCGGTTGAAGTTGATGAAGGGATTGTATTGACGCCTCATAAAGTGAATCACAATGTGTCTGATGTCTTCCGAACATCAATCGATGCCTGTTCGATACTACCAGGCTCACATATTGACTCCGAGGGAGAAGACGAGGATGCTACTCTACTTTACCATGATGGCAATACGCTCATTCGACAGAGTTCAACGTTTGGTGATAACACCATTGCCACGATGACGAGCGCTCTTCTTCCACCAACAAAGGAAGAAGAGGAAGTAGAGAAGGTTGATCCCAAGCTCACCGTCAAGTCAACGAAGAACAACGATGATACTCTGGGTACACCAATCCTATCTCCTGATGGACTGCCACTTACGCACCAGGCAGCCGCCAATGCTTCCTTCCTCTTCTCTCCCCAGAACATGGGTCGGGCTGATCCTAAAATCCGTGCCAAGGAACGCTTGAAAGGTGCCAAAACAAAGCCATCTATAACAATGCTACCCACTGCAACCGCAAAGGGTGGTGAAAGTGCTCTTGTGATTCGACAAAGTTACTCCTCTCGCTCGTCCTCATTGGGAACCAACACCAATCTTCAAAGAATGAGTAAAGAGTCTGTTGTTGCATCTACTAATAAGAAGATGGAGTCTAATGATGAAGAGGAGATTGTTCAAAACAACAAGCAACCAATGACGTCAATGAAGGAGGATCGTCAGTTCTCATTCAAGACTATTCTCAATAAGTTTTCGACTGATGCTGATGATGGGCATCATGTTTCATTCACTGCCACTGCTCCTCCAGAAGAACCACCTGCTTTGCCAAGTAAAGAAGAAGAAAGGACACCTGTGACTACTAATTCTCACCACCCTAAGAAGAAGTATCCCAAGTCGCCATTCCCTGCAGATGGAGCTGTGATTAAATCAGTTGCTAGTGAAGATTCGTCGTCACCTCTGCTTGTCTCGTTGAATGTTGGCTTAAACTCTTCTCCACTATCTGCTGCATCGGTATCTTCGTTCAAATCCAATAAGGGTAAGAAGAAGAAGGCTTCACCAAAAAGCAAGAAGGTTCCAAAGTCAGCACTTAAGGTCCGTAAGGGATTTGTGAAGGATCGTGTGTCAGACTTTCACCAACGCACATCTATCGCTACTGCCACGAGCAATGGAGGTGTCCCAACTCCTGGTCGACTCAAGCGTAACCATTCTTACAAAACCAAGAATACAAGACGAATGACGAATGGTAATGGAGTTCTAGCACCACGACATGCAGTTCTACAGACTACATACATTCGGTCTGTACCAATTGCTATTGCCAAGACATACAGTAAAGATAGTATTGGAAATAGTTTTAGCTTTGCCCATGATGAGGCAAAGAATAACGAGGAAGCTCGTGCCCAACCAGACAAGGAGAGTGCTTCTCATCGTCAAGAAGAGGAGGAGAAAAGAGTTTCCTTTGCTGGTAAGCCACAATCTAGCTCCCCTGATAGTGTAAAGTCGTCATCGTCATCATCAGATGATGCATCCGAAACTACCGAGCATGATCCATTCAACTCATTGTTGGGTAAAGTGTTAAACGATGATGATTCTAGTGATGATGATGAAGTATATGAAAGTGATTTCGTTGATAAGGAGAATGCTGCCAATAGTCCATCAGTTGATCTTGGTTTCAAATCAACTACACGGACACTTGTAAAGCCTACGGAGATAAAGCAACACGGAGATCGAGGAGCATTATCTCCAGTACCGATGAAGGCTCGTTCGTGGAGGGTATTGGCAGCCGCTGCAAAACTAGACAAGCAGAATAATAAATGAGAAGTGAAGAAGAAGCATGATAGGAGAGTGAATTAGTTGTTTAATGTTGAAATAGATATATGTCTTTATGTCACTATACAGCCATGTCACTTCAAGCTTAGGAATGTTTGTTGTACTTATATACCAGCTGATTCGTGTTCTGTGCAAACTTTTATCTATTACTCGTTTTCGTTTATCTACTTGCTAGAGATAAAACGTATCATACATCAAACATTGCCCGCTACTACATCCATTTCATACATTCTTAACTTATCTAAACAATCATACACTTCTCTACCACGCAATACACATCGCCTCTCATACTCGTTTCCTCTTTCAATTAGCTCCATCTCTAGAATTAGCCAAGCGACAGCGTCCATTACTGTCTAAGATGCAGCCTGCATTGGCACACTCAAGGCCTTCGCCAAAGTCCAAAATAGACTCACAATCTGGGAAACTTCCAGTAGGCCTGCAGGCTCCACCAACAGTTACACGGCAGCCTGGAGTGGACTCACATTGAATGGAGTCAAAAATTGACTCACACTCATCTGGAGCTGGTGGAGGTGAGGAATCAATGCTAATATCCACTGTTGCCGTATCACAGACTCGAGGAACATCTTCACTGGGAACTGTGCATACTTCATATTCACAACTTGCACTTTCAAATGGAGAGCTTCCGGGAGGATAAAAGTACTGTACCACCTTATTATCATCGTGTGAAATGGTACAAAATCCAGCCACTGGGTTGGTAATTGCAACAACTTCCAATTCAAGTCCTTCAGGAACAGTATTATCATTTTCCAATACCATAATATCTTTACCTCCTACAAAGCCTTCGGGAACGCTGACAAAATCGTTCCTGGCAATAACAGCTGGAGGAGCTGGAGGAGCTGGGGGTCGGGGAGGAAGAGCATCCACACTTTGGCTAACTCTCCAGAATGTGAATCCGTTGAAGGCAGTAAAGAAAGATTCGAAGGCATCATCTTCGGAAGGGTCAACCATGGTTACAAGGGAGCCGTCATCTTGAAGGGTATAGCTGATGATATTGGAGACTGAGGAACGGAAATTAGGGGCGACATTGGCATTTAATTCTTGATTACACTCAAATCCAAATGGGCTGACGCCGTCATCTTTAAGTGCATTACTATGTGCATCATAGATAGTCAGTTGTGTACTAACTAGTACATTGCCAAAGCATGTAGCAACATAATTGTCACTAAATATGACCTCACAGCCGCACTCTGTGATAGAGATGTAGAAAAGAGAGGAGAGACTGGCGTATGAGATAACATGATCATAATAGGCAAAGCTTCTGTTCCATGTTATTTGTCGAAACTCACCATCCTTAAAGCACTGAATAGAAGCCTGGGCATGACTTCCATCTTTCTTATCAATGGCACTCCATAGTCCAGCAAACTTAACGAGGTTGCTGTTACATACATCGACGACATCGACATCGAGATCAGGCTCATCAGAGTCAGAACTACCTTCAGTTTCAGTGCTTCCCTTAGTATTCATATGCTTGTTGGTGTCAATCTCTTCTACTAAGCCGCGACGGAGGGTGCGACGGAGGGTGCGACGGCTCTTACCATTTACTTTTGCAATGGCAGATAATCTTTGCTGGTACCTTCGAAAAGTAGACTAATTTAGTAGATTTTGTCACAGGGTGGGCATGAAAGGACAACTCTGGGTCTCTTTACGGGTTACACGAATTGTAATTACCGTTTAGATACTTTGTTCCTCTTGAGGCACCTCATTGGCTTACATGCACTGGCCCTAGTGTGGATTATAGAATAAGGTATGTTGTTGTTGTTTATAATATGTATGATAATAAGGGGCTATTTGTTTCGTTAGAGAGTGAGGTGTAAAGATAGCATTAGAGATAGTTACGGTTACGCTGACACAGTGTCTTAAATTTTTGAGATTAATCGATTAAGGTAGATGTTATGGTTGGGAAGTCTAAAGTCCTTACCTCTTTGTATTGATTCTGGCACATTATTACTGTTAATTACATTTCCTATTTGTTTATCGGGGATAGGCCGGCGGCTTTTGTGTCTTTACTCTGCTATAAATATATATTTTGTGCACATCTTGTGTTCTCTAATCTCATTTCTTTTATCTGCTTTACAGCACGACAGCCTTTATACCATCTCGTACACATCTATATACAGCATATTAAAAGCATAAAAAAACACAATGTCAGAGGAAGTTATTGAGCTATCAATTAACGAAACACAAGCTCTCCGTGCCAAGCTTGGCTTAGCACCGTTACGAGGAGTGCCCGGCAACAATAATAGCTCATCATCTACTTCTCAACCATCAGCGCCTCGTATTGATAACGACAATAACAATACAGCAGCAACAAATAATACAACTGATGAAGAACTAGTACTATCAATAAATGAAACAAACGTATTACGTGCCAAGATTGGTTTACCACCCCTCAAAACTAACTCTTCTTCCAACTCTTCTTCGTCAAAGGCGGCAGGCTCATCACAATCAACAGCAATACACATAGTACCAACCAACACATCCGCGGATAAGGAAGCCAAGCAACGTATTGAAGATGCAACAGCGAAACGATTAAATGCTAATAGTATAGCTGCATTGGAAAAGGAGAATAGTAAGTTTGATAAAGGTAAAGGTGAGGGGGAGAGTGCACTGGACTTTGCTACTAAAATGTTACAATCCAAGAGCTCAACAACTACTACTAAGGATACTACCATCAAGGGTAATAAAGAAGATAAACAAAAGAAGAAGAAGAAACGAAAGAAGAAATTAACGTCTAATCCACAATTATCATTAGACAATGAAGAAGAAGAGCAACAACAGTATACAGCAGCAGACCTTCAAGGTATAAAAGTATCACACTCCACCTCTGATTTTATAGCAGGTTCAACAACAGTATTAACACTCGCTGATAAATCTATATTAGACATTAATCCAAATACACAAAAGGCATCCATGAATACTAACACAGAAGATGATAATGAATTAATCAATGCCAATATAGATCATGATACACAAGCATTAGCGAATTTAAAACGAAAGAGACAGATTGAATTAGGTGCGGGACGTGCCGGAGGGTATGCTGGATATGATGATGATGAATTTGAAGAGTTGGGTGGTATTGGTATTGCTAATAATGGATTGAATGGGGGTAGTGGAGGTAGTAGTGGAAAGAGTGGAAGGGGATTTGCAATTGGTGCCAATGGTAAAGCAATTGATACATCACAAAAAGATCAATCTAAATCAGATATATTCACTTCTGGGGCAATTAACTTACAGTCTCGTAATCCATCCAAGGTTGCTAGTGATTTCATGACAGATAATGACGATATTGAAATGGGTGAATCACGAGAGGAAAAGTTGGAAAGGGAACGTAAGAAACAACAGAAGATATTAGAAAAGTTAAGAAAGAAGGATAGTAAGAAGGCTAAGAAGGCTGCTAAGAAGAAGAAGAAACGTCGTAAGGTTGGTGGCGATGAGAGTAGTGAAGATGAAGGGGTAGAGGGTGGCGGTGGAAGTAGTAATAGTTTATTGGCAAATTTAGAAGCAACAGCCGTGGGTAACGACATCAAGAAGAGACGTCGTCAAGATGATGGTGACGATGCTGCCATGGATGACAAGGATAAGACATCAGCAGCAGCAGCCAATGGAGAAAAGGAGGACGAAATGATTGAGAAACGTAAACGATTTGATAAGATTATGGAAAAGGGGAAAGCACGGACTGATAAGGCATTTAATAGTAGTAAGCCGCTCATACCATCCAAATCGATGGCGGGTCATGATGGCGATGGCGATGGCGATGATGACGATGCCTTCTTGAATGCGGCATTAGCCAAGGCACGTCGACTTAAACGATTGAAAGAGTTGAGTGGCGCCGGTGGTAATGCCAATGGAGGCGGGGGTACAGTCAAGAGAGAGGATGCAGTAGTCCAAG
>Ga0214478_100692_pt1 | contig 19269 bp, 18 predicted proteins | sample M1_20Mar14CPVII9_2_FD_178001 | JGI IMG/M metagenome (GOLD analysis project Ga0214478, IMG submission 178001) | Marine eukaryotic communities from Monterey Bay, California, United States - M1_20Mar14CPVII9sort6BwellD7 | ecosystem: Environmental > Aquatic > Marine > Unclassified | place: USA...
TCAACGCTAGCAATCACGAGTATCAAGCGCCCCTTACTCACGGTGGCGGATCCATGATTCACTGGCATTTAGATACCACCAAAAGCACTCCGATACGTGTCTTCAAAGCTATGGGCGCCTTTTCTCAATTGTATAGGGGGTAACAACGGCTTGGGGCCGGAGCAAGGATACCAGTATGATAAGGATATCTTTATTTTCATATTTCGCGAAGCGGTCAAGTCATGTAATTCTTATTGCATTTAATATAAGAGTATTATTATTGCAAGTCAACAATCTACCATGTCTATTCCCTGTCTTCTTAACATATTATTGATTGCAACGTGTCTTTGTGATACTGTCCACGCCGCAGCAATCAGAGGAGGAGTAGATATGTTATCATTATCTCCTACACCGACTCCGAATCTTGAACATATGTCATGGGTAACGATGGTTATTATGTTAGTATTGTTTGCCATAGTAGTGATAGTTGTTGTTAATATGATGAGCGGTAGAGGTGGTAGTAATAATGGTGATAATAGTCGTAATTCAAAGAGAGTTAGAAGATCAATCGATGGCGGAGCTAATTTGGCTGACGATGAAAGCGGAGGAAATGTAGGATCTCTCCCTGGTATAACCACAGCTACGTGTGACAGTGACTTTGAGGATAATTCTGATTCTGAGAGTGAGGATGGGATTAGAATGGCTGATGATACACACCAACGAGATACCGTTCGAAGTATTGATATTGAAAATGGAAAGGATTATCCCAGCAAGGTTGTGTTTGAATCAAGGCATCTTCGGAATCGTCCATCCACTCCATCATCACCATCTGGACGAGAGTTAGTACTACGTGAAATTATGGAAAAAGGGAAGGTAGTTTGTAAGTTTATTGTTATCAATGGTGAATGTGCCCTACCTGGATCAAAATTTGAACAATGGCTTAATCTAGAATCGATCGAGATGGAGAAAGTTCCGCATGGAGGAGTGTATTATATTCTCCCAAACGATTCATTTGAACAATATAATGGGAAGGGTGGTCGATCTACAGACTGTCGTGAAAGAGGAAAGAAATACCCCGGGAGGAAGGGTATAGTGTTATTTGATTATGATTATGCAACAAATGCAACTGTTGGTAAGTTACAAAAATATCTAAAACTCATTAGTGATATGGACGGTATTAGTTTGGGACATCTAAACACCGAGAAGATTAAGAACCTGACACTTGAGGAAGTTAATAAAATGGAAAGTGAAGAAAAGAGTTTATCAATGATTATCAGATTAGTGTTACATTCCATGCATACTCCAGTTGATGAATTCTTTGGTAGTGGTGTAGAAAAGAAGGGCGTCTCAAGCGCTTCGCCATCCCAAGAGGATGATGATGGTTCTGATGACGACCCTTTGGTAGCCATGGAAGAAGGTGGTGCTAAATCCTCGGGTAGTGAAGAAAGTGATGCTGAAGAAGACGAAGAAGAATCTCCGCCACCCCTCTCGTGCGGTATGAAGGGTGTGGACCGTGCGTGGCACTTGAATCTTGCAGAGAGTATTATTCAAATGTTGTTGTTGATGACAGCAGGCGTTTTGTGTGAATCCAAATCAATGGTACATGAGCATCTACAATTCTCAGCCTTGGATTGGATTAATGAAGCTAATGCCGAAGTTATGCTTGCTCTAGTTGCATTCTTCGAAGCATTAGTAACCGTTACATCAGAAGATTGGGTATACAATCAAGTCCACCAAGTGAAAGCATCATCAAGTTGGGCGCCTCGAATCCCTCATAATGAATCATCTGCTACATGCTTGATATACAATGCCTTGTTCAATAATGCCCTCTCGAAGCAGTTACGTATGTGGTGGGACATCTTCAAGGATACACCACGGGAGTGTGATGATAACAACGATAAAATCTCTCCCTACGATTCGAAGAAAGGATATAATGATGAACAGAGAAAAGCTGCACGAAAGAAACAACTTGATTCTCTCAAAGCTCTTATGATCCTTGGTGGATTCATGTTATTTGATGTTGCCAATGAAGCCTACCGCGGCTTGGATTATACTTTCTTGAATGAAGCACAACGTCTCGGGTTCGAGCCATTCTTCAGGTATCTGTCGATGGTGGCTCTTGTTTACAAGTCTGATGATGGCAAATACAGTGTTATCATCGTGCACGATCCATTATGTGATATCTTCCGATCTTCTTCCGGCTCTTGGATACCATTTCACGAGGTCGTGGCTCAAGCCAAGAAGGCAATGACCGCCCATCTCATCCAAGCCATTATTGATCGTCTACAAACACCAAGTGATGATAGGAGAACTCTCAAGACAAGAATGCTCATCTTTGGCAACTTTCTATTTGCATTTGCAATGAGAGTGTTTCTTTTATTCAATCTTCATACCCAATCAATGGTTGCTACACACTTTGGCAAGGCGATGCTTTGCTGTTTGGATACGAACATCTTCCAGTCTTCTAAACACGGCCTCCAAGCAAGTCCACACGGTTTCACAAAGAAGGCACAAGATAAATCACGAAGGGATTTAAAACGAGGGGAGGAATCGTTTACAAAGGATGACCAAATCAGACCAAGATTAGTCAGGTATCTTACTCGAGCAAGACCATCCATGGAAGAGGATGAAGTAGATGAAATATTTGATGGGATGATTGACTTATTAAAGTGTAGTGTACCTTCAGAGGATTCTAGTCAAGAAGGTAAAGAGCGTCGTTTTGATGAAATGTGTAGGATTCTTGTTAGATTCAAGGATGAACAACTTCTTCTACCAGCTGGTAATCACATCTATACGACTTTGAATGATAAACTTGCATTAAAACCTATTGGAAGACTTCAAGATGGCATTATTGCTGGTGCACCATCTGCAGCGGCATCAACACAACAGAATAATGATATACATGCTAATTTAGCAGCATCAAACGCGAAAACAGGCTTTGCTGGATTCCCCCCTGCATCTCCCCCCTAATATGTATATAGAAATAAAAGTAATACAGCTCTCTCATACTACGTACATCTTCGAGATTCATTCACTATGAGTAATGAGACCTCAACAATCAATTTACTTCTTTGCTACTTTCTTTGGCACCTTCTGTGCCAACTCTTTTGTAAGTGTGCCTGGATTGGGGTTCCAGATGTCCCTCTTCTTCAATTCATTAACAGACAATCGCTTGCCATTAGAGCGGACATTGTTATGACGTCGGCCATAGCAAGTAGCACATTCAAAGGTAGCAGATCCACCTGCGTTTCTCATTTCACAGAATGGGCATTTCTAACAAAGAGTAGATGATGAATGAGATGCATTTCATTAATACAACAAACACAAGTATAATATACAAACACAGCAATCATACTCACCTTGGGCAAATGTTGTTCACAGTAACCACGCTTAACAGACTCTTTGGTGCAAATAGGATTGTTACATTCAGGACGGCCAAATGCTGTCCGGTTGTCGTGACTACCAACCATCTTTGAGATTGCCGCGCTGTTGTCACGAATGAAGGATGAAGATCTGTAATAAAATACTTGTTTCGTGTAATCAACTCTGCCACTATTACTGCCAGCAGTAATATTAACATCAAACAAATTCGTCATTCTATTCCATTCTGCACATACTTCACCATCAGTTGCTTTCCTCCATTTCGCAGTTTGGAAAGAGGCAAGTGAACGTACAAGGGCAGGCAAACCAACAACAATAATACCACGGTCCTGCTTAGAATTCCTCAAGCTGGTCTCTTGCAGCAGAGCAGCATTTGGGAGAGAATCATCTAACATCAATGCATATAAGATCATGGGAGGAGAGCCGCCATTTACGAGGCGCTTAGTTGTGGTTGACAAGAGATGTAATGTACCATATGGATTTTTCGACGCATCAATCATTGCTTGCCAACTGGCATGCTGCTCAGGAACAGAAACTGTCCTTCTATCCCCATTAGGTCCAAGCGGAAAATCTAATACTACCCATGCCATATTGTCGTCATCAGACTTGGAAATAGAAAGAGCATCACTCTTTATCTTTTTGGCTAGTAGTTGTTTGGTAATGAAAAGATGGAGAATGGTTAGATTATTATTCAATAAAACAAACAGCATTATAGTAATAGCATTATAATACAAATAAACATTGCTTACCAATTGAACAAGAGCTAGTGGAACTAAGAGAACGTGTACTACGTGTACGACCATTATTATTTGAGAGCTGTAAGTCACGATCGATACGAGCAGTTGGTTTTTCTTTGGCAGCATTGGTATTATTGTTACGAGGGCGTAAATTACTAGAGACAGGGCCATTGCCGGTGGTAGTATTCTCCTTGGCGGGTAGCTTGGATGACATGGTTGTTGTTGTTGGTTGTTGATTTGTTGTGATGTGGTGTGGTGAGTTGTTAATTGTGTGAGAGTGTTGTGGTGTGATTTTGAGTCGAGCATTTTCATTTTTTATTAGCGACTCACCGTCGCCCCACTCTACATCACATTGTGGTAGTAATCATAAGGAAGTAGCAAAACAAGATGATGTAATGATTGCACTGTACAGTATATGAATATATTATATACATTGCTACATTGTTGTTGTGGTGATGTCGTTGTGGATAAACTAAGCAATATCTAATTGCATGCATTATTATAACTATGATACCACAGTATCTAGCCAATACCGGCCACAAGGCCGATTATTGAGTATACAACTACATCTAATTAAAGTATTATAATCATATTAGACATTATCTCCTCTACACTAGAAGTTGTTTGTGATGGGAGAGAGTAGATAAAGGAGGGGGAGGGGCAGTGGACGCTTGTCAAAATTTGTCAATAGACAGACATACCACTTGTTATGGATACTTACAACAACAACAACAACAAAAATAGTTTTATACTCGTAGATAAGTAAGGATCACAACTCAGTGGATAAGTACTCTATCATCACATCGATCCTATTCCTTAATATAAGATGGCAGGTAGTATTAATATATCATCGTCAACTTTGACGGTTTTAGTAATGGCAGTGACATTGTATCAATCATTATTTATTGATGCGTTTATACACCATCAATATACAACAACACTCAGAATACAAAGAAGGTACTTGGCTTCCTCGAAAGATGATATTGATACACCTTTAGATACCACCACAACAACAACAATAACAACAAAAACAACAACAGCATTAGATGATACTAACAAGAGTAACAACTCACTCCTTAAGAAGTTATTCCTTGGCATAGAACCTACACCTGATGTTATTGCAATTGCAACAATATACTTTGTGGAAGGAGCGTTAGGTATAGCACGACTTGCTCAAACCTTTTTACTGAAAGATGAATTGCATTTGGGGCCAGCAGAAATGAGTGGTCTTATGGGAGTCTTAGCATTGCCCTGGACTATTAAACCACTTTATGGGTTCCTTAGTGACGGCTTTCCAATACTGGGATATAGACGACGTTCATATCTAGTTCTGGTTGGAATAGTAGGTTTCTTAAGTTACTCATTCCTAGCTTGGGGAGGGACAGGGGATGATATTGATACCAATAGTATGGCATTAACAGGCATTGTTATAATGTTACTCTTATCTTCGGCATCGATAGCATTTGCCGACGTTGTTGCTGATGGGATAGTGGTGCAGAAAACACGAGATGCAAGTAGCAATGGGAGGGATCCAGCAATAGCAGGTGGTCTTCAATCAGTATGTTGGGGTTCAGCTTCAATAGGTGGACTAATTTCTGCTTACTTTTCAGGTAGTTTATTAGAAACAATGTCTCCTAGAGATGTATTTGGCATAGCAAGTGTATTGCCTTTGGCTGTTGCTGCTATCAGTTTCTTGATTGATGAGAAACCTATTGCAAACACCACGACTGAAGTGGTATTGAATACAAATGGAAGCAATGGTCTTGCGCCTCTTGAGAATGAACAGTCGTCTCTCAATGGAAATGATATTACTCTTGATGAAGATGTTGATACAATGTCATCTGTACAAGAACAAATATCATCTCTCTGGGATGCTTTAAGTCAACCAAGTATTTACAAACCAGTCCTGTTTATATTCTTATGGCATGCTACACCCTCATCCGATGGCGCCTCACTATACTTTCTGACTAATGAAATCGGTTTGGGTCCTGAGTTTCTGGGAAGAGTGCGAGTTGTGACTGCTATTTCGAGTCTATTTGGTGTATGGTTATACAACCAGTATCTTCGAACTGTACCAATCAAAAGCGTACTGTTGTGGACGACACTAATTTCGGTGCCTCTTGGCTTAACACAGCTGTTACTTATTTCCCATTACAATAGAGTACTTGGTATTCCAGATGGCGCGTTTGTATTCGGTGATGATGCCGTTCTATCAATTTTAGGTAAGAAACTTTGTAAATGGAAGAGATGAAACTTTGTAAATGAGTAATGAATACAACTCTCTCACATCCTTCTTGTTCACACTTGATTAACTATACCATAGGTGAGCTGGCATTCTTGCCCACTTTGGTACTAGCTGCCAGATTGTGCCCTCCAGGAGTAGAAGCAGTGCTTTTTGCAACATTGATGAGTATATATAATGGAGCATCTACAGTAGGCACAGAGTTAGGGGCAGCACTAACAAAACTCTTGGGTGTAACAGAAAGTAACTTTGATAACCTTGCCCTGTTGACAATCATATGCAATGTATCATCATTAATACCACTGGTTTTCATTGGATTTCTGGATGGTGTAGGAGAAGAGAGTCAAGAGGAGATGGAAGCAAATCAGATAACTGAACCATGACCTTAGTCGACTCTAAACCCTAACACATAAGTATAAGTATATAGACTGAGCCTCATACAATCATATCAGACATTGAGAGTACATCTGATCACATCAATTCTTAGTTTATAAACAATATGTAGATTCACAACAAAGTAGGTTTCTAACGAGAAGACCTGATTACAAACTCGACCATGTCGGTCGTCAGTTTGTCGGTCACACAGAGATACTTAGGGTGCTAGCATTCATCACTACTATAGACCGTTCTTGATCAATTCCTTTTTGAGGATACCAGACAGATAAGCACCCTTATTCCTCATCTTGGTAAGATCACAAGTAGAGAAGATCTCAAGCGCTTGTAAAGCTGAGTGTTCAGGAAGACGCTTCAGCATGGCAACAAGAGGAGCATCCAACGTTTGTTCAATATGACCAGTCGTTCGCAAGTTTTGAATGGCATACTGTAGTTGTGGCGATGGCGAGAGGGAAACAGCAATGTGAGTTATGATTTGCTTTTGAATAAGATTAGTAAAGAGTATTGGTACTATAAAATATCTCACCTGAACCATCAATGGCAATTCTTTTTCATTGCCCTTCTGATGTGCAAAAGTCTGTGTTGGAGGCCTGGTAGGTGGCGGAAAGTTTGGATTCTGCATAGTTTGAGGAAGCCCCGAGAGAGCTTGTGAAGCTTTGTTAGCGAGAGCTAGAATATCCAACGGAGTAGATTGACTCTGATTCTGATTTTGCATGTACATTTGAGCATTTGGTTGGTTATTACCATGTTGTCCGAGGAGCATGTTCGTAATACCGGCAACATTATTCGACTGTTGTGACTGCATACCTGGATGCATTTGGGGTGGTTGTTGAGGGAGAGCTTGGTTTAACGCCTGTTGTACAATTGCCTGCTGTTGTGCAGCCTTCTGTTGAGCCGCTTGGGCTTGTTGTTGTTGAAGGTATTGCTGCATAGCTAATTGCTGAGGATTCTGGGCCATCATTTGAGGCTGACCAGGAAACTGTCCCATTTGCATATTAGGAGGACGAGGGGGTTGAGATTGAGGGGGAACAGACACCACGGGCTGAGACTGACGGTGACGCGGATCTGATGCCGAGGGATTGATATTATGTGAACGCTTCGATCTGTCAGACCTGCGATGGTAATTATCACGAGAATCAGAGCGGCTTCTGCGTCGTCGACGCCTATAATCATAGTCAGGACTTCTTGAACGACTCCTAGAAGAGGAATATGAACGAGATCTTGAACGACGACGTCTGCTACTGCGGTATGATGATCGTGAGTCGTCTCGATATCTATCTCTATCCCTACCTCCTCTACTATCACTCCTACCGTAATGAGAAGAGCTTGAATGATTGTTGCTCCTTCCATAGTGGCTGCTGCTATCACGAGAGGAATGGTTCCTATTACCATTATTACGACGATTGCTACCTCGAGACATTGGATTATTTCTCTCCCCGCGCATATATCGATTCATGATGCCCATACTGAAAGTAGATGAAACAAAATGATATAGTGAGTGACAGAGGACATACACGTTGCTATTACAAATGTTGAACAACGTTTGTATAAGTATACACTTACAAGTACGAACCAAAGTTCCTAATTTCTTGTCGGTTGCAGGAATTCATCTCATCAATTGCATCAAGAGCATCTCTCTCGGAAAGCATCTTCATCCTTTCATTGATTTTACCATCGACTTCGTCAGCAGTACAGAAACCACTAGCTACTAGAGCACCAAGACGAATCTATTTGTTGTTATTGTTGGGAAAGAAGAATATATAATATTAGATCATTGGCATTTCGTATAGAAGAGTTTAATAATCACGAGTAAAGTGTACTTACTTTGACCTGATCAGTCAACTCTTTCCCCTGCGGTAAAGCATTAGGATCAGTGAAGGAACGCTCATGTATAGTTTTATATCTCTTTACAACACCAAATAGATATGCGGCATGATTACGAATCTCTGCACCTTTCTCCTTAACGGCATCATTATATTCAGATAAGCACTCCTTCATTTGTGTTGGATTTAACTCAAAGAAGGCCCTCCTGAGTCTCCCCTCGAGCATTTGTGGAGTGACTGTTGGGGGTAGAACAACACCATCTGGTAACACTAAGGCGTTATCGAATGAATTAGACCCGGCCTTATTTACGAGAGGCAATGTTGATCCCAATGAATTGGGTGGCGCAAGAACTTTCTTGGGAATACGGCCAGGTGACAAGACTGCTGCAACACCTGCTCCATCCGGCAGGGGGTTGTTGTTGTTAATTGTGTTGCCATCTACAGAGGGATTATCAGCTTTAACAATCGGGGATGCCTGTGGAGGTTCCGGATGCACTGCTTCTTTCACTGGCTCGTTGGAAGCTGGTGGAGATGTGGGGACTTCTTCTGCAACGGGTACACCTGGATTGTTAATTGATTCTTTTTCTTCTTCAGTGGTGGCAGCAGCGGCAATCATTGTATTATCACCCGCTGTAGTTTCAGATTCAACAGACGGGGCAGTGGCAGATTCTTCAGTGGTATTTTCCACCATTTTTGTATCGGAATTAATGGCAGCGGTCGCAGAAGACGGGGCAGCGGCAGATTCTCCAGTATCCCCCATTTTTATATCGGAATTAACGGCAGCGGTTGCAGCATCTTCTTCGGTATTGGTATTGTTATCCTCAATTTTTGGTTCAACTTTGGGGATATCAATATCCGTAGGCTTATTTTCTTCTGACGGCGCGGGTGCGGGTGGTGCGGGTTCTTCAGTTTTCATAACTTCTTCAACGGAATCCACCTTTGGTTCTTCTTCGGGGGGTGGCACGGCGGCAATATCTTGGTCTTCCATTTTGATTCAATTATATTGTTGATGGTGGGCACACAATTAAAATTAAAGAAAAGATATTGAAATGGTATCGTGAACAGTCGAGGTGTAGGTGAAATATTTATACAGTAATGCTGAACTGGAACTCAGAGAGAATACGCGGAGATGTTTATTTATTGGTTGGTATTTATTTTGGTAGGTGGTGTGTATGGATGGATGGGTATGTATGTAAGATTTAGGAGTTGAGATTTTTTGGGTGAGATAAAATAGGTTTTTACTGCAATGATAGTTTTGGGGGGATTACGAAGGGTGATGAATCGGGGGGCCTGTGGCGAATTACTTGGTATGCGGCGGTGGTAAAAGAGATATACTATCAGTAGTAGTTGGCAGCCAACTCATAATAGGTTTGGAAAGTATACTACCTACCGCTGGCGAGAGAATAAAGAGGATACCTCTATGGCGATGAAACGAGCAGTCTTTGTCTCTTCATCACTGGTGGAGAAAAAATATGAAAGATCAACCGAAAATTCAAGCAAGCATTATTTTATGGCGTCAAGAAAAAGAGAACCCTCTTCTTTGCATGCAATATCTCTGCCCACTACTATCTTACACAGTTCTAATTCACAGTTCAATAGAAGTGTATGTTACATCTCATAATTTATCAAACAACAGAGTGAAACTAACATAACGACTCAAATAAACATAACATATATCATAATATACCTCGCAACATACAATACAACACCTGCCTAGAGAGGAACAATACTGCATACAAAATATACAATCTCAAATCTCAAACTATAATATGCTACTTCAATCTGAACGAGGCTCTTGGAAGGGGGGTCGATTGAGAAATCGTCGTTCTTCCTCTTCAAAGATTCTATCTGCTACACCATCTGCTAAGTCATCGTCTATATTGAGTACAACACGATCACTATCTTCTACATCCTCAACAAGTGACGAATCTAATGACATTAGTGATGACGAGAAACAAATGTTTATTAAAACTGGTACTACTGTTGCTGGCGCCAAGAAAGAAATGGCTTGTGATTCCAAGGTTATATACGAGGGTCCAGAGGGTTATATTATATCGCTTTACACACATATTGGGTACCCTATGATATGGTTTGAGACAAAGAATTTATATTATAAACTGTATAATCAACTGGCCGTTTGCCTTGTCCAGAGCAATTGTGCAGAATGATTTGTATTCTGGTTCGAGTTCCTCATCAGAAGCAGACTTGCAGATGCTCACACACTTGATCAGTAGACCAAAGTACAGGGCAAACTTATCATTGTTCAAACTTCCAAATGACAGTAGCTTTCCAAGTATTGTTGCCTTGGCAAAATAGAAAGAGATAATATTGCACCCTCTGATACCATCACGATTGATAAAGTATATACAATGTTGAACACATGCCAATAATATCTCCAAAGCTTGCACATCTTGTGTACAAATAAGCTCCAACAAACACTTGAGCACATTGTTCAATACACGAGCATGAACGTATCCAATCGGCAAAGCATGATCACGGAGAGCTTCATGGTACTTCTTCAATGCCTCAGCAAACTTGTTTTGACTAAAGAATTCGTCGGCACTTGGAAGGATCTTGTTGTAATTGTCTTTAGCGGCACCAGCACGAGCTTCAGCAGCCGCTTCTGCCTCCGCCTTGTCAACTTTCTTGGAACTCTTCTGCTTCTTCTTTGGAGGTTCCTCATCCTCTTCCATATCAAATATAGTTGGATTTGGATGATGTTCCAAGTCAAAATGATCGTCATTCAGATTGTTGAGGAAGATATCTTCTAAACTGTTGTCTTCTGAATGTTGATAGAAAGTTATAATGTGGCCGTCTAAGTCATTGTCGTTCATATCATAATCTTCATCTTTGGAATAGTCCATTCGAACTTTGACTGATCGCTTGTGGAAGAAACCTGCACCACGTAGGATATGTTGGTTAGCATATAGATCTCCGTCAATGTGATTCTTGTGTAGTCTTCTATTAGAAGCTGCTTGGCGAAGTTTTACAACTAATGCCTTAGCTTCCCTTAATTCTTTGTCTTTATCAATTGGTATATTATCATACATCAGAGGCTCTTTTTCATCAAGTGATTCAATATACTCAACATTTGCTTCAGCATAGACAACAAATGCTCGAGCTATCACATCAAGGACATCAACGTCGATATCAAAACGGTACTTGGAAGTGACTCGTGCAACAAACCCGTCACCGAACTGTATGTCAGTTTTGCAGTATCGCAACACTTGAAATAGAATTGCTCGGATTGCACAACGACCATCACCCATTACATCGTGTTGTTTCCGGACTTTTCGTCCACCACCTCCACCACGGCATACAAAGGGAGCTCGGGGAGAAGAATGTCCACAACGACCATCTCCTTCTATAGGAGACAAATGTCCATCATCTTCTGAACAAGATTTGCTCGGATTTGACACCAGCTGTGAGATGAACGATGTACATGGTATGTATGTGGGTAAAGATAAGAATACAAGTTCATACATACAACATCAATGCACAATTCAAGTTGTTTAGGACTACTTTGATAATGTTTGTTGGACTTTGGACGCTTCTTAGACTTGTGTTTAGTACCAGTGCGCTCCTTCTTTCCAATATCACTGACAGTAAGACCGCCGGTGAAGTATCTAAACTCACCATCGGTCAAACTTGAATACCCATACTTGTTTTGAAAGAAGGAAACAGCCTTCTCTAATAGGAATGGCCCCAAGTAGAAGAACAATGCAATAGTAGCCATTGTATGTGGAAGATATGCGGTGATTGTTGAGGCAATAAATGCAAAAGTAGGGAAGTTGATAACATACACCACAGGATATAGCCAACTCAAGAACAGTGCAACAGTAGCCATTGCTTCCAACAATAGTAGCCATTGTGTTGAGGCAATAAATGCGCCAGAAGGGAAGCTGATAATATACACCACAGGATATAGCCAACTCATATTGATTGTAACCCCAACAAGCCAAGGTAGACAATATTTGCTAATAAGCATCACAGGAAGTAACCATGCCCAGCACCGTAGTAGATGGAGGAACCTATCCACAGCCTTGCTGATGGGGAAGATGTTGCTGCGAGTCTTGGTGTTCGTCCTCGACCTCCACATCCTAAGAAAGACGGAACCACCGAACGTTAGATCACCATTACTATCCAATTCAGCGATGACCTCAGTAATGGCAAGATGATATGCCAATGTACCAAAGAGCCACTGTAGCACATGTAGGAAATACCAAAAATCATACCCAGAACAACCAACTATCATCAAAGAGAACACTACTATGTTGTAAATCATCACCAATGGTTCCAAACATAAGTAGAGACCAATAATGAAGTTGAAAGTACTAACTAATCTGATATCCAAGAAATTTAGCTGCATATATTCACACCAGAGATGGCATTTATCAACTTCCCAAAGTGATTCTCGATATTGGCATTTATCACTCTTACATCTTGTGTCTAATGCTTTGCTAATCATTTCTTTGAATTCAATCCAATTATTTATTACAAAAAGCAATGATGTAATCACTAAGAAGTTGATGGAGTAAATCTGCAGCCATTCAGATGAAAGTACAGATATCCCATAGAGTGCCAATACTAACAGACCACTTGTAACAAGTAAATGAAGACAGAAGAAGTTTGACTCGCTGACTCTATTGTCATTCTTCTGTTCTTTGATGGTATTCTCCCCCTTGATGGAATGTTTAGTAATACGCCTTTTTAAATAACCAATCGTACCGTCCTGGATTGACCACCAGTAGATATAATAGAAATAGCCATATCCAGCCAAAATTGACAAGCAACCAATCCATGTCAAGAAGCTGATGGATGATCCAATAGACAGTATATTGAAAACAAAGAACATGAACATAGCAAGACCGAACTCGCTAATACTCAACTGGCGAGCAATGGTGTGTATCATACCTTGTTTCTTCTCCTTCTTCTTTATATCCTTCTTCTTTTCATCCTTCTTCTTTTCATTCTTCTCCTCTTTATCCTTCTTCTCTTTATCCTTCTTCTCTTCATTCTTCTTCTCTTCATTCTTCTTCTCTTCATTCTTCGCAACTGACTTCTGCAGTTTAGCTTGAAATTTGGGAGATGTGTATTCCTTGACAATGGCTTCCTCATCATACTCATCTACATCTTCCTTGGCATCTTCCCTAGTACCTGTAACAGGCTTTACCAGATGTAATAGCCAACATATTACTTTACTAAGAGATTGTCTTACGGCGGGCTTAACAAGATATACCAGCAAAATGATACAAAGGAGAGGTATGAAGTCATCATAATGGATGTTTTGATATTCGGACATGAAGTCATACTCAGACTCAAATTTATCAATATTGTCAACTACTACCACATCCTGTTCAGTAACAATGGTTGTACCAAATGATAATAAATCTTCTTCATTGATGGCAATGGTTGAATTGGAATAGGTGATATCAAATGAAGTAGACCACAGCTTGATGCCAGTTATGAAGTTAGTAGACACATAAGATAATAATGTAGCAATGATGAACGAGTACAGAATGTATTTGCCCATCGCCATCATTGCTACAAACCTCTAAGTAGATCAATCTGTGTGACTGTGTAGATAAGATGGTGAGTATGATAAGGAGCAACATCTCAAAATCTATATAAAACAATTCAACAACATCTCAAAATCTATATAAAAACATGAAACATAAATAACAATATAACAAACAATACAAAACATACCTATAATTGATTTGACTGAAGTAAAGTATAGAAGAGAGAGAGAGAAGAGAGTATGTACATGAGATCACCTCTCAAATATTTAAACAGCAGAAGTCATAAATAAAAATTTGCAAGGGATTCCCCCCTGAGGTGAGTTAAAGAACCACCACAAGTAAAGATAATCACCTCTAGACTCCAAGCAGATCAATCTGTGTATATAATGGATAGAGAGAAGAGTGATGAAATAGATTGGTTAGAATAAAATTTGGGCAGCAATTCCCCCCAACAGAAGAAGTCAAGGATCCTCTTCAGGATAGCACCCCTCAGGGGGTGGCCGGCACGTAGCAGGACTTGATCTTATTGAGCCAATAGAAAGATCTCTAGCACATCGTCAATCATCTCGTCGTCATAACAGCCGTGTCGCTTTGCTTTAATATAATGCCTCTGCTGGTACCACTGCTGCACAAACCGCATCCCATCGAACTCACATCATCTCTAACATGTTTCCAACCAATCACATGGTGCCAGGGCGTAGTAGTACTACATTGGACGATATACCCTGTATAGGAGTTGCAACAATCGATCACATCTTGTGTAATGCAGTAGTAGTAGCCATCACTTCCATCTCCACCCAAGAAACTACCCTCCCATTCCAACACTAAACCACCCAGCAATGTAGATGATATGGGAAGGGATAGGAGGGTATACAGGTAGCACTGCCGTCGCCGTCGAACAAATCAAGCAAATAGATCCGCCTATCTCAATTGATGTGATGGATGATATGCAGCGCAAGAAACGGGCAATCCAAATCTTGACAAACTGCATTGCACCCCAACTATAACCTCCTCAACTAACAACAAATAACAACAATATAACAACCCCCACGTAATATATTAAACCTAAATATGTCATTAATCATAGGAAAACGAATAATACCAGTTAGAGGGGTTAATTCAACCTAAAAAGTCTAAATTACCTAATAATGCACTACAAATCCTGTACATACTCACCTATTAAACCCACACAACAAACAATACAACACTATTAGCGGCACAAACCTGTTTAGATATGAATAAAGTATATACATGATGATTGTTAGTGGTTAGTTTGGTGTATAATTAAATTAATAACAATTTCAGTGAGATGGTTCATCGTTATTAAATTGTGAATACATCGCAATACTCCTCAAATAATGATTCCTATACGGCAATGATAATCTCCAACGTTTTATGATATAATAGTCGATTACTAAACACAAGGATTCGAGTTCTGCTGGCGATTTGATGACGAATAACAACCTTCTGAACAACAATGTGAACAATGAAACAACAAAAAAATAAATTAAAGTAAAACCAAAGGCATTGCTGGTTTAAACATGCAACCATTCGACTCTAGACAACCTTTAACAACACCTTTAATTAGTAAAACCGGCTTACCTTGAACTTCAATGGATAGGAAGAGATAGAACATCCAATATCACCTCGATTAGTAAGATGACAACTTTGAAAAGTGAGCTGAAAGGTAGATCCGTATGTATGATACTACTAATTTTCTACGTATCTACGTAACTACCTTAAGCAGCCATCAATTAGCGTTCACACTCAACACAACGCTAACCGCTAACGACACATTATTGATGTGTATGTTGTTATAACCAACATTAGAAGGCCGAAGACACAACAAATAATAACAATAATATGAATGCAATAGAGATGGTTATCACTTTTTCAATACACCATCATTAGTTAGTAAAAAGCAAAAGTAAAAGTAAAGATGTGTAAGTATACAGCAGAGACGAGAAGACTTGATTACAAACTCGACCATCAGGTTATATACGAATTTGGCGGTCCGTTAGGTGTATCAGCATTAATGGTATGCTTCCCTATTTTAATGGCATACTTGTATATCTGTCTTGCTACGGCTAGTGGACAATTACAAAATCCACTTAGTTTGGACTTTTGGAAAATTGGTACTATTATCATGCCAACACAACGTGCTATGGTTATATATCTTTCATTCAATGTATTCCAATGGATTACAGCATCAAAGCTACCAGGTATTAAAGTTATGGGATTACCAGTGCCAAGCTTGGGTGGACAACAACTCGAATATCTATGTAATGGGATCTCTAGTTGGTATGTTGATTTAGCACTTGTCGCCTTTCTACATATCTCTGGATGGTTTCCTATTACTACTGTTATCGATGAGATTGGTCCTCTCTTGTCAGTGGCAATGTTATGGGCTATTATTGTCACTATTGGTACATATGTCGTAGGTCGAGTCTTTGGACGATGTCATCGAATGAGTGGATCGGTACCATATGATATATTTATGGGAGCTGTGTTGAATCCAAGGATTGGAAATGTCGACTTGAAAATGTGGTCTGAGATTCGTATTCCATGGAAGATTCTCTTCTTCATATCACTAAGCGCTGCCGTGAAAGATCATGAAGTTGCGATTGCAAGAGAGATACAAGCTGGCTTGACCCCAGAGGTGTGGTCCATGTTTGGAGGACTGATTGAAATGAATGTAATCAAAACTTCATCTCCATTGTTGTTCATGCTACTTGCACACTGTCTTTATGTGAATGCCTGTATGAAAGGAGAAGAATGGTCGGTGATGTGGCTACTTCATGTGACCTTTATTTATCTTTGTTTGTTGTCTTTGCATGCCATATGCACTAACAGAAGTTACAATCTTCTCTCTTTCATCATCACAAATCATGCTAACGATCTTCCAGTATTCCAACTACATGGGATATCTTTTATGAGAAGTGGGGATACATGTTGATCTTTTGGAACTTTGCTGGAGTGCCATTTTCATATTGTTACTCCACATTATACCTGTTGAACAGATCGCTGGCAAACAATCCTGTTCATCACTCGAAGATGTATACAGTATCACTATACATTATTCTATTAGCAGCATACTATGTTTGGGATACGGCAAACTCTCAGAAGAATCGTTTTCGAATGCAACAACGAGGAACATTTGTTGAGCGCAATACCTTTCCTCAGTTGCCATGGGGGACAATTAACAACCCAACCTATATTTTGACAAAGCATGGGAACAAACTACTCACTTCTGGATGGTGGGGGGTTGCCAGGAAGATTCATTACACGGCAGACCTTATCATGGCTCTTTCGTGGGGACTAATCTGTGGCTTTGACTCATATATACCTTACTTTTATGTCATGTTCTTCACGACTGTCTTGGTACATCGTGTCGGGAGAGATCATGTTCACTGTAAAGAAAAGTATGGTGCCGATTTTGACAAGTATTGTCAGCAAGTACCTTACATTTTCATCCCCTTCATCTTCTAGTTAGTGGGGTGTGTTTGTTGAGATAAGAGTCAGTCATGGATTAAAAAAAAATAAGATGGTAAAAGTTTAAGTAATACATCATGGAACAAAGATATACTTTAATAGTGTGTCTATTATACATGAATTATATAGGTGCAACTTATTCGAATGGGAGGTCGGGAGGTTTGGCTATTGTTTGCTTCTTTTGTGACTTGAACTGTTTAATGAAGCCTAAAGGTTGCTGGACATTTGATCTCACTTCGATCCAGCAATCTCCGTTTCCAATCTTCTCATCCTTTACCAAAGAGTTATCACTTACATTCCCATCAGAGTTCACATGTGAGCTCTGTAAATCGTCAAGTGATCCGGCAAGTAGCGATTCTGTAGACTCATCAAAGGCAGCAGTTGGTATCCAATCATCAGTTGTGCTTTGGACTAACCTTATATCAAGCCCCGAAAGAGATTGGTGTCGAACCATGAGACTTCCCAACTTTCCATGTCCTTTCCAACCTATTTTGTGTGTTTTTCCTCCTTTTTCTTGTATCTTCTTTTGTGAATCAGTTAGATGTTGACACTGGAATACTAACGATGGTTTAGACAACGTTAGATCTTCTTCTGCGGCTGGCAGGGGGCGAAATATCAGACCATTGTTGACCATTGTATCTTTGCTTTCATCGGTTGAATCTACTGAACATTGATATAAACCAGGAAGTGGTCGAGTCAGAGATGATTTAGATAGCTTTGACTGCAAAGACGAATCTTCTGGGAAGAAGGGTAGCACGAGTTCTCTCAATTTTCCAATGTTTTCATGTCGATAATTGTTCTCACTCTCTGTCAATGTTGTTGAATGATTTGTCAGATCTAATATAGGTGAAACATGACTTGTTGTTGGATTGTCTGCTAGTATCCAAGCCGGTGTGAGATGTTTACCCAATTTATTCATCAAATTAAATGTAATACCCCGAAGACGAGTCTCTATTATATATTGTTTACTCTGAATAACATTTGCCAAACTTTGTCTGCAATCTGCAATGGAACGAAGTCCATTTATAGATATCAATTGCAAAGGTGCCATGTTATCTTTGTCTTGATTATTATCATTGTTATTATTGTTTGTTGATAGAGATAGGAAATGTAAAATGGTACCACTCGTCTGACAATACGATGCAGTAGAATGCCATTTTTCTTGTCCACCACTACCAAAGTGTAAATTGTCTAAACTATCTCTCATGTTTGATGTACTATTATTTATTGGTATTAAACCTAAACTGGCATTGAGAAACTCAACAGCTGAACGAGAGTAGGATGTACTAGGTGATAGAAATGTAAGGACAGTACCGGCAGGGGATGATGAAGAGGAAGAATGATACATAACTCTCGACGATATAATATGCCGTGTTATAGAAGCACTTCTAGCCAAATGATTCATAATGTTGGCAATGATCCTCTGTAATATGAATAATATAATGAACCAGTTCTAGAGTAAGGTACCTAGCCGATTGTGGATGTTCATTCATGTGCTGCTGACTAACTGCTGACTTGTAGAAGAATCACAGGATTTTTTCCGAAAAAAGATACGGTATCCTTATACTTTGCAACTCATACACATGAATTGCTCAATGAGTCCCTCCTGGGTCCCGTGAAATGGCCAACTTATACTTTAAGTATAGCTTTCAGAAAATAAAAACTCAAAAAAGTGGCCGGCCAGTTCCCTCTATTTCTAA
>Ga0214478_100693_pt1 | contig 19242 bp, 22 predicted proteins | sample M1_20Mar14CPVII9_2_FD_178001 | JGI IMG/M metagenome (GOLD analysis project Ga0214478, IMG submission 178001) | Marine eukaryotic communities from Monterey Bay, California, United States - M1_20Mar14CPVII9sort6BwellD7 | ecosystem: Environmental > Aquatic > Marine > Unclassified | place: USA...
TCCATGCGTCTATACATGGATACTGGAAGGATAGATAGGGTATCAGCAAGGCGTACAGCTCCTTTATCATTCGGTGAAGCGTTGATTAAGATGGGTAAACTTTCTTGGCAAGTACCTGGAAGTTTCCTACTGGCACTAGTTCCTCGCTCCTTACAGACTATTGCAATGTCAGCCGGAGCGCCAATTGGAACAAATATATTCATGAACGGTATAACTGCAATGGTAAGTAATCTCATTCTGTACTTGTTGATATACTGATCTAGTTTTGTAATATTGTATATTGTGCATATCTTGTGCCCACTTCTCATACAATAGGGCGCGGCATGGTTTGCAGGAGACTTAGAGGAGGCACAAGTACAACAAGATCGAGCTAAGCTTGGTTTTTTAATCCTCGTTGTGATGCTTGGTCTTAACCCTATCTTCACAACTTTAGCAACCGTAGTCGAATCTAATTATTCATCAAAAATGATTTCCCAATGCCGGAGCAAGATGTTTACTAGATTAGTGAAAGGAGGAACAGAGTACAGTGATAAGAATAGACCTGGTGCAATCGTAGACGGCTTCAGCAACCATCTCACCCAAGGTAAGTGAACGGCTGTTTGGGTATCCAAACAAGTTGTATTATTATGCTTCCATATTATTGCACTAACCCTCCTCTGACCATCTCTTTCTTCTCCCAGTCTTGTTATTCGGGCAGACATTCTTCATTACTCTCATTCCTAACCTTTTGGGTTTGGTCGCCGGCATTGCATACAGGTAAGCATGAAAGCCAACCTTTTTTCCCTACCAGTCATGATGACAATAAATGATCTAACCTTTGTTCCTTTCGTCAGTGGTGCCAATTACCCCTTTTCTGTTGTCCTATTCATTTCTATCGTTCCTATCATCCTATCGGTAGATCACTTTCTAAGGATTGCCTCAAAAGCCGCAAAAGATAAAGCAATTACTGAAAGTAAGGTGATGGGCAAGGTAACTTCAGCTGTTGAGTGCCGCCCAGCCGTCCGTGCTTCCAATGCCGGGGACTGGATATCAAATGACATGAAGGACATATTCGAACAATTACGTATGGCTACTCGCAACTCATGGTATAGATCTGATCTTGCGAGAAATTTTATGGTAAGTTTCGGTGTGATTTGTGAATGATATTTTGATTCAATTCTCACTTATGTTACTCTATTGTCATGTGCATAGGAATGGGGCGCAATGGTACGTTGTATTCTTGTGTTTATTCTATACTTGTTGATATATGTAATGAGTCTAGCTTGCATCATTGTATGTTGTGCACATCTTGTGAACTGCACACTTTCTCATACACCTCATCTCTCCTTTAGTTTTTCACTGTTCTCGTGCTCATACCTCTTGGTCTTGATGTGATCAATGGGCGTATACTTCTTGGAACATTCGGGGGATTATCTCAATCATTGGTAAGATAATTCTTAGATGTGTCTTTTGTTTGATACTGCTTTCCTTTCAAACACAGTTTGACTTACCCTTACTATCTTAAAGGCTGCAATGGTCATGCCCTTACATCTTCTTGGGTTAGCTCAGAGCAATACTAGTGAGTGATAATCTATCTTGAAAGTTCCTGTCCTCATATTGATGTGTGCCAAATAGCTCATATACATTGTTCTCTCCCGTGACTAGTGATCTATTCGGCCAGTATCCAAGCAGTCAGCGATTTGATGGATAGTACCCTCGATGAAGAACCACCCCCAAAGAAGAAGGACAAGACACCCGAGAAGGCAACTTTACAGCCTTTATCCGACTCTGTAAACGTGAAGGATGTTGTGTTCAGCTACACTGCTGATAGTCCAAATGTGTTAAAGGGAGTTGATGTCGATGTAAACAAGGGGACATATATTGTTCTCTGTGGAGAGTCTGGCTCCGGAAAATCGACTGTCTTAAACTTGATGATGCGCTTCTTCTCTCCTAAAGAGGGTAGCATTAAGTGGGACGGAACAAGTATCTATGATACTACACTAGCCTCATTCCGTGACCAAGTGGGAGTAATGTTCCAGAAGACCATGATCTATCAAGCAAGCATTCGAGATAACATCATGTTTGGTATGCCTGAAGTCCCCGGCGCTGTTGAGAAGGCAGCTCAAGATGCTGAGATTGCGGATGTCATCAACCGTCTACCAGATGGATATGATACTATCATCGGAGGTGATTCCATTGCCGGTATGAGTGGTGGTCAATTACAAAGGATCTGTATGGCTCGTGCTCTTTACCGCAAGCCTTCTGTTCTTTTGTTAGATGAAGGTAAGAGATCAGTGATCGTTTGTGCATACTTTATTGAAATGCCAAGTCTAATGATACATTGCATTGGTTTACTATATTAATTAATGTACTTCAACATAAAGCTACGTCTGCGTTAGATAAAGAGACCGAATACTCCATCGTTGAGACTCTTGTTCATCTACGTGATAATGACGGGCTTACTCTAGTTTCTGTGTCTCATCATCCAGAAACTGCCTTGAAGGCTGACAAGATTGTTGTACTTGCTCAAGGAGTTTTGGCTGAAGAGGGCACATATGATGAGCTGGCTGGAAAGGAGGGAGGTATCTTTAAACGTATTGTAGAGGCGGGAGAATAAGAAGATATGAGTGTGTAGAAGGTGAATAGAAGGATGAGCATAGAAGATTAGATCTGTTTCCTTTATGTGTGATTGTGTTGGTAATACGGTGCGGATATATGTGCCAAATCAAAAGAGCTATGAGAGACAGGAACTCTATTCTTATTATTACATTGTTTAGTAAGTAATAAAAGAGTATTGAGTTGTTTATCTTTGTCTCAATTGACCAACTACAATTTGTCATTTAAGTAATTTTATAAAAGAGTATTGAGTTGTTATTAATCTTTGTCTCAATGACCATACAGCTACCTGGCTGATTTTGAATGAAGTAATTTCTTGGCGCCCGGCTGGTATCCCTTGGTATCCCCTCTCCCCGGGCGCCGCCCAAGGACATAATGCCACCCCTGACCTTTTAACCCTTTAATAACCGGGGTTGGTTTCAACTTGTGGCTATTACATGAATGTTCTAACCATTCGGCATCTGGTGGTGGTTTGATGTACCTACTCCATTCCGTCATGGGTTCAAACTTGTCATTCATAGACACAACTGATAATTGACATACATCTGTGCCGGTATGCTCGAGATCGATATGATAATACATGATGTTTCCTGCAACTATATCGTCATGGGCACGTGAGTAGAAATTCCTCTTTTTTGGTTGTGGTTGAATCGGTGCATCGATCGGTATACCCTGCTCCATCATATCTAACTCGTCATCATTATTATTGCCATCGTTGTCATTATCCTCTTCCTCATCGTTATCATCATCTTCTTCTTCTTGTGGTCCAACGGTAAGCTCACGGCCCACACCATCCACCATTAGTCCACCTAATACTGTCAACATCAGTACAGCGATGAAGTATGCACATAGAAGGCGCACACTACTCTCTTCTGCGGTGCCATAGAGCGCATTCATGACTGTTCTATATAGATAGATCGAGTTTGGTACGGATATTGGTATGGTTAGGTGGTTATATTGATGATATTGCAATGGTAAGTTGGTGCATCTGAACACTGCTTTTTGCTAAATTATCAACAAAATAAAGGCTTCACAAGAGGATACACTACAGCCTACATACAATAGATATGCACAAACTAGCAACATCGCATCGAACTATACCTATATGAGACGACTATATTGCAATATGACTACTGTCGACGGCGTATTTATGATGATATATACAAATGCCGCAGAGTTATTGTAGGTGCACCTTATTTGTGAGCTCGAATTTTTTTTGTGGTACCCTAGGTACGGTTATTAAAGGGTTAACACTATCTACCATTTGACATTTTGCCATCAACTAGCATCAACTCTTTGCCGGGCATGGCAGATATTTAAGCAATACTTTGGAAATCGAAATTAGATATTTGTGATAATATGATACATAATGTGTACAACAACACAAAACAACAATCAAGTATCGAAGGAAGACAAACAACTTGTAATACTTATAATTCTCATATTTGCAATCATTACCTGCCACCCATGTTTATCACAACAAATTGCAATACAGCTAGATGTACAAATATATTCTCTGGTACGAATTATCAGCGTTATAATGTTTGTGGTAGCAATAGTGATTATGAAGGGTACAGGAGGGAAAGACGGCAAAAGCAATGCAAAAAGAGGAGAAGAAGTTACCAATACAAAGCAGCATATGTCATGAGCTACATTATTGTACTGGCATTCTTTCATAGTATGGAAATAGTATCTCACGCATTCAGTTATATATCATTGCCACAATCATTGAGATTCAATAGTCAAATACCGAGATTGAGGAAATATCATAATTTATTCATGTCCCAACAATCAATAGATAATGACAGTACTACTACACCTAATAATACAGTAAAAAATCCTGCCGCAACTCCAACAACATCAACAAATGAATACTCCTTCTTTGATGAGGCAACAATATACATACGTGCCGGGTCAGGAGGTCAAGGTAGCTCAACTTACAAGAAGGGTGTGAATAGTCAAAATGGCCCACCTGATGGAGGGAACGGTGGTAAGGGTGGAAATGTTATATTGCAAGTTGACGAAAGTTTAAATACATTGGCTGGATTGGCTCGATATGCCTGGAGACCAAACTCTTTCGGAGGGGGCGGCGGCGCCAAGCGTCGAGGGGATAGTGGCGGTGAGAATTCATCAACAAGAGTGCTTTCTTTTCGAGCCGAGAATGGAATTGATGGTGCACGTCAGAATAAGCAGGGTAGGAATGGTAAAGATGAGGTTGTTAGAGTTCCACCGGGGACTGTTGTTCAAGAGGAGATACAAGGAGAAGATGATGAGGAACCAATATTTCTTGACGTTGGGACAGTTACATTACAGACAAGTCCTACTTTGACAGTTGCATATGGTGGAACGGGAGGGGAAGGATCGGCAGTAGAAAAGCTACAAAGAGGTGTACGCATGAAGCGTAATCCTCCACAAGGTGGACAGAGAAAGCGGCTGAAGCTCACATTGAAGGTTGTTGCCGATGTAAGTTATGTTGTCTATACTGTTTTCTGGTCTTCTATACTCGGTGATTTGACTAACTTTTGTTTGTATGATGTAGGTTGCATTGGTAGCAGTACCAAGTGCTGGCAAATCAACACTGCTGAGTAAGGTTACAAGGGCCAAGCCAAAGATTGCTGATTATCCATTCACTACAGTAGTACCAAACCTGGGAGTATGGGTGCCTAGTAATACCTATGATAACAACGACGAGGATGAGAATAGTAAATCACTCATCATATGTGATGTACCAGGTCTCATAGCTGGAGCATCAGAGGGTAAAGGTCTTGGCCATGCCTTCCTCCGTCATGTTGAGAGGTGTCATGTCATACTGCATTTACTTGATGCTACATCAGAAAATGTACTAGAAGAGTATGCTATGATAAATAGAGAGCTGTTGAATTATGGTACTGGGAAACTTGCTACCATGCCACAAGTGGTGGTTGTCAATAAGTTGGATGTTGCATTTGATGAAGATGCAGGTGGCCCATTTCAAAGCAGAGAAGAGTTAGAAGAGAAGCTACAACAAGTCATGCCACACAGTCGTCTCATGTGGATAAGTGCCCTTGAAGAGGATGGAGTCGACGACTTGATGGAAAGAGTTGCAATGTTTACTGCAAAGGTTAAGGGTGCCATTGCAGCAGATGAAAAGCAAAAAGAGGAGGTACAAGACTAGCAAATTGGTGTTGTATACTTATCGTTCAGCAAAGGTGTAAGTGTATCTCTCTACTACCTCTTATAATCTCATAACCTGCTACGACCTACGACCATTTCTAACAATTAGTTCTCTATTCTATGTGGTAGGAAGTATTGAATTTCTCGATTTACATGTGAATCCATTCATTAACAATCAGATCTTCGAACATACCCTCGACTAACTTATTGGCGATAAGGTCTCACTTTTGCAACCATCAACTTTCCAACCAACACATATCACACACTATTAACAAACAAAATAATTTGCAATAACCTTACAATACTCCTTAGACCAACTCTTCAATATGAACGATCAGAACCTCTTCTTAACGAATGAAATGAATGTAGGCGTGCCACCGAAGGCCTTCAGAGATATCAAATCGATGACGTTTCACTTCCATAACTTCACAAGCTTGACCAAGACCAAATCGTCATCACCATTCATGTTATTCAATCATATTTGGTATGTAGTGATGAAACCTTCAGCAACACGCCCATCGGATAACAAGAAATGGGTGATCACAGGTCTACAGAAAGCATCAGCAGGAAACATCCAAGTCAACTTTGGATTTAGTGTAAAGAACATCAAGGGGGAATCGATGGTAGTCCAGAATTCTGGTGCCCGCAACTTCGAAGGCCCTAACACGTATGTTGGTCTTTATGCTATGACGCGTTCAAATGTTCTTAACAAAGAATCAGAGCTTCTCAACAATAATACGTTGACAGTTGAACTACGTATTTCACCCGTCAATCCTGACAAGTGCAATGGGATGATACCTGTCAATCCGTTCTGTAACCTTATTTCAAGTTTGTTGTTCGATGAAAACAGTGCAGATGTCTGTTTTGCTGTGAAATCAAGGTTTGACGGTATTGATTTGATTGAAAAAGTTTATGCCCATCGTGTCGTTCTCAAGGCTGTGGCCCCACAACTTGCTGTTCTATGTGAAGGATATAATTTATCAACCCCTGTGCCCGTGAACGACGTCAAGCCTCAAGTCTTTCGTGAACTTATGTCGTATGCGTATGGTCGCTGCATGATCAAAACGGATTGGGAGAAACATTCTAAGGCATTAATCAATGCAGCAAACAAGTATGACATGCCTGAGTTGAAGGTGACAGCTGAGACATGGTATGTAAATTACCTAGTCTTAACGCGTGACAACGTTACTGCCGAACTCCTCTATGCAGATGTTAAGACTTGCCCTCTTTTGAAAGAAGTTGCTATTGCTTATATTCTGAAGCATGACAAGGAAGTATATTCATCCGCTTCATTCAAGGCTGCTCTGAAGGCTCAGGATATTACCCATGAACTCCTCGTTGCAACTGCAAAGGAGAAGCAACCAAAGTCAAGTGAGATTAGGGACTATGAGTCTATGCCAGTTAATGATTTAAGGCTTAGCCTAGATGCTCTCAATCTCTCTGTTGATGGATCACGAGATATGTTGGTTGGACGTTTAGATGAGTAGGCGAAGTTATTGACGTCGTGTGTGTTGAGAAAGAGACATGAGATGTGTAGTTTGTTGTTGGAGAAAAGAGATACAAGAAGTGCAGTTTGTTGATAGTAGTCCATTTGTTTGTATAGATGTTTAAGTATTACCAAATAAGTAAGCTGTGTGAGATTATTAGACAAGCCCTAGTCTGCTACCATCTTTCCTACTAAGCTCCATGTTCTAGCCTCTACAATCTCTACCATGACCAACTCTCCTTTCAGTTCACTTATATCGCCAGGGAAGAAGACTTGTCGCCCTTGCCGTGTTCTTCCCATTACTTCATCTTTATTCTTTGGATTGCGATCTTCAACAAGCACCTCGACTTGTCTATTTAAGTATCTCATACTCCTTTCTTGAGCATGCCTAGCAGCCAAGGCTTGACATCGCTGTAAACGTTCATTTTGGACATCAGTTGGTATCTGATTATCCCAATCTGCCGCCTCAGTGTTTGGCCGAGCACTATATGCAAACGTATTGAGGTTGTCGAACTTTACTTCCTCCATCAAATCAAGTGTCCGTTGGAAGCCTTCTTCTGTCTCGCCTGGAAATCCTACAATCACATCACCACAAATCGATGCGTCAGGTGCTTTGGCCCGTATTTTATTTATGATTGACATATACGAACTATAAGTGTAGCCACGGCGCATGCCCTTCAAGACGGAATCAGAACCTGCTTGGAAAGGCATGTGAAAACATTCGCATATTTTATCCAAGTCTGCAACAGCATCAATGACCCGATCGGAGAAGTAGCGTGGATGAGAGGTGACATATCTTATGCGTGATATAGTATTATCTGGAAGATTTTCATTAAGATAATTCAACAAGTCTGCAAACGTCCTCCGAGGTGACATGTCTCGTCCATACGCATCGATGTTCTAAAAGTTATGGAGGAGAGGCATTGTTAGTACACATGGTTTGCGAACAAATAAAGACAAACAACTCGAAAGTATAGCAAGATCACCGAAACTGTAATGTTAATACACACCTGGCCAAGTAAAGTCACTTCTTTGTATCCAGCATTAGCAAGAGAAATACACTCTTGAAGAATAGCATCCATAGATCGTGATTGCTCGACACCTCGAACACCTGGTACCACACAGTAAGTACAGTGCTCATTACAACCATAAATCACGTTTACCCAACCCCGAGTTGAATGTCCTCGCTTAACAGGAACCATCCAATCTCCATCTTTATCCCTTGTAGAGTCGCCACCCTTTTCACTCCATATCATTGACTCCGTCATACACAATTGGCTCCCCTTACCGACCTCTACAAGCAATTCCCCCAACCACGGTATATACTGTGGGCCAAGCACAAGGTCTATCTCTGGAAAACGACGCAGTAATGCATCGCCTTCTTGTTGGGCTACACATCCAGCAACGACGATCGCTAGAGGATGGCCCTGTCGTTTTAAGTTTGTATATGGGCCTAAAGCGTCATACACCTTCTGTTCAGCATGATCACGAATGGTACAGGTGTTCAATAATAAAATGTCAGGCGTCTTCTTCTTGGTCTTTGTAGATTTGGGTGTCGTGATCAATGTTTCGTCAACCATTCCATCATTCATACTATCTAATGATTGCAATCCCAGCTCACCTTCTAATACTCCCATGATTCTTTCACTGTCCGCAACGTTCATTTGACATCCAGTTGTTACAATCTTGTAATGCTGTGCATTCGGTACAGAGTATATTGTCTTGGATTGCTCATTATCATCTTCAATACCATCATTGGTTGTGACTACTTCAGCATCTACCTTGTTAAAGACCGGAGATAATGGTACATACCCTGATCCCTTGAGCTTGTTTCTTTTCTTGTTGATTACATTCTTTGATCCTGTACCAGCTCCCATTGTAGATGGATTCAATTCAATATGTAAATCATCAACTCTAATAATATGCCAGCTCTCGCCATCTGATGCTGGTAACTTTAAACAATCTCCACCTTTAACTCTTTGTTTGAAGACCATCTCAATTACATCAGGTGCTATGATTTCAGATACCACACTGTTTGTTTTATCCAACCTTTCTTGATTATCTTGATTCATTGGATTGTCAACCCAACCAATCTTGCCACCATCCTCTCTAAGATATAGATTTGAGATAATATATGAATAAATAAATGAACACATCATATGCACATCTTATCTTACCTGGTACTAGAGCACAAGCTAACATCAGATGCAAGTCGATTGAAGATATCTCCATCAGTTTGAATATATGTTTCATCATTACCAGGTATACTGCCACCCTTTAGATACACACCCAGTATCAAATCCGCCATTTCATTTGAGGCAACTAATATATGACGGAGGTAAGCAGATTTTACAAGATTATCATATCCATTAGACTCTGATAGTGCATCGGATGGTTTGACCGGAAACCAATTGTTTATACCCCCCTTTTTCTCAGTTGTAGTTACTTCATCTGCTTCAACAGTGGAGTATAGAGTACTACCCATCAACTTTGTGTTAGTGGTTGTCGAAAAAGCATTTATGTATGTGGACAGTAGACATACTGCAACCACACAAATCAGATTTGATGATATCACAGGAATCATAAGCAGCAGTTTCCTCTTCGCTATGGAGTTGCAAAGTATATACAAGTATATTGTTATCAATACATCCAATGATGACGGAATGCTTCATCATCAACTATTCAAACCGAGAGAGAGGATACCAAGGATACCAATAATTACTACCTAATATGTAATAGTCATCTCTTTAGTAGTTGATGAAACCACACAGCTAACCACTGTGTCATCTGATCAGATGACACAGTGGTTAGCTGTGTGGTTTCATCATTAGTAGTCAAGGTTGTTTTGTACATTATTCCACTATCTTCTCTTCGAACACATAAATTCTGCTCTTAGTTAGGTAGTTCATTTGTGATAATGACAAATGGAGCTCATGCTTCCTTTACAGTAAAGTTATTGATACAGCCAATAGAAAAGCCATACTCCATCTAGAAAACACAATCAATAATGTGGCTGGATTGTCTTCAATAGGAATTAGTTCATCGCCAAGATCCGCCTCAAATGGATTTGTTGTTGTTGGAGTAATTGGTTGTGTATAACCTGATGGTTCAGTCGGTAATGGTTGCATCCATGCTGTAGAAGGCGCTGTACCTATTGGTGGCGACGGCAAGTTGGTTTGAGACTCCTGTGGCTTGGCTAGAGATGGTGGCAGTATGCTTTTTACTGGAGACAGAGTTGTGGGTCTCGATGTCGTTGGCGGTGGAGTTGGTCTTACAGTAGGAGGCGGCGTGGCCCTTGGATCTCCAAACATACTGAGAACTTTGTAAAAGTTTGCTTTCCGCTCCTCTTTCTTTGTCACTTGCAACGAAGAGCAATTTGGAAAATGACATCCCCTAATAAATATGGAGCTAACCGTGTCGATGAATGAATCATCCGTCATTCCTCCATCTACGAATCGCTTCAATGCAGTCAAGTAATCCCAACCACCACGATAGTTTTGTATTGAATCTATATACTCAAACATTCCAGTAATCCACCGTAGATCTTCAGCCTCTCTTTCACCTCCGAGAACTTCTGTGCATGTTGCTTCGGGGAAGGAACAGAAGTCTACCGCAGGAAATCTTCCCTCACCTCTTTCAGTGAATGCTCTTTTGCCAAGATAGTAGTTCAACTTTCCAATATTACAAACACCTCGAGTAAGTAGACTTCCTCTACCCCACCTGAGTTGACAACGAGATGAAGGGAGGAAGATAGAGTGAGATGATTAATCTTTCAGTGTACCAAGGCTCAGTAGAATAACACTTACCAACAGCATCCCTCTAAATCTGTTCTTCCCAATGCATTACTATAGGCTGAATTGCTAGACTGGCCATTCATCAGATCCCAAAACCCAGCATAATCTGAAGCACTAGTCTTTGGTCTACACGAGAAAGGTGGAGGAGCTCTTCCCATCATGTTTGTTGAGTAACCAACAGAGACTACATTCATATTCGTATCTACAGGACAAGCCATATCAACCTCTTGTGGATTAGTGCATACTTCATCTTGGTAACTTCGTGAGTTTTGACCACATGCATTACTAATTGCATATCTCCCAGCAACTTGATCGGTGTTGAACTCATCGCAGGTATCATATTCTATAGACTCGACCATTGCCATTGCAAGGAAAGCTGCGAGATTGGTTCTTCCATAATCTTTCCGTCTCTCATCTTCACCAGTATAGAATGAAAAGTCTCTACCATCACTTTTTAATCCGTCTGACATTTCTTTTAATGCCGATATTAGTCCATTATATGTATACTTTGTTGATGGATATGCTATATTACCTCCAGGTGTATAGGCAACAAGCACTGTATTCTCAATCTTTTGTTTCATATCTGTAGTTTCCAACAACGCAAAGAAATCAGAATCCGTAGGTGATGAAGATGGAGATGCCGACGGAGCTTCACCAGGATTCGCAGAGGGAGAACCCGACGGTGATACTGATGGGGTTGCAGACGGATATGTACTGGGTGAAACTGTCGGTCGTTCTGTCGGTGGACATGTTCCAACATTGCAGAACGATGCATCCTGCCAGTTACATCTTTCTAATAGAACGTCATATATACTACCTGCTCCACAAGATAATTTGTTAATCAATTGACCACTTATACATAGTGCATATTGTTGACAGCCTGGCAATGGACGATACCTCGCACCAGCTCCATCACATACTATTAATTCATTTGTACATGCTGCATTTGTGAAGGTTGGCATGAGCAGTAGTACAAGTGGAGTGGTGATTGTAATAATCGATATCATTCTCTGTTTGTAGATAATGTGGCACTTTGTAAGTAGAGATAATAGTACCGTACGCAATGGGCTACTAAGCTAGAATACCTTTGAAAAGTACCAATTTACAGCTGAAAATCTGTGGCTCTTATTATTTTCAATCGATATCTAACCATGTTAAAAGTACTTGCCCTCTTAGGCCTTGCCGCCGTTACTAGCACTAATGCTATTGAACTAACCCCCAATAATTTTGATGCAGAGACTGCCGGAAAGACAGTTTTCATCAAGTTCCTTGCTCCTTGGTGAGGTACGTAAACACAACCTTTAAAGATTTTTTTGTGGCTGGTCTACCACCACACGAAGGCAATCCTTTTATTATCATATTTCTCATATATAATACTGTTTTATACAATAATCTCAACACAGGTCACTGTAAAAAAATGAAGCCGGATTGGGACAAACTAACAGCAGGTGAGTACAGCATTAATTAATGGACATAAAAATATATTTTAATGGTTGTGGATTTAATTTGGATGGTTAATGGATTAATGTTTATTGAGTGGTGGATGGTGGATTAATATGGTACGGGGTTGGTATATAATTTAATTGAATGGGTTAGAGGGTTAAGATTTGTCGAATATTATTACATGGTTTATCTCGGGACTGTTCAGTTCACCCCAAATTACTACAACAACGGACACCCATTACACAGATATACATTCCATTTTCATATATCTCACATATTATTATTCACTCTTTTCAATCTTTTCGTCATACTATTTTTATAGATTTTGCTGGTTCCTCCACCCAACTTATTGCCGACGTGGATTGTACTGCCGAAGGTAAGCCCCTTTGTGACTCCGCTGGTGTGCGTGGTTACCCTACAATTAAGTGGGGTGACCCCGCCGACCTTCAGGATTATCAAGGTGGACGTACCTACGATGATCTCAAGAAATTCGCCGACGAGAACCTCAAGCCAATGTGCAGTCCCAAGAATATTGATCTCTGTGATGATGCCAAGAAGGCTGATATTCAGAAATTCCAGGCCATGTCTGACGCCGACTTGGCCGCCGCCATTGCCGTTGAGGAGAAGAAGTTGGAAGATGCCGAGGAGGAGTTCAAGACTGAAGTTCAAAAGCTTCAGGACAGATACTCTGCTCTTTCGACAGAGAAGGATGAGAAGATTGAGGCTGTTAAGAGCTCTGGTCTTGGTTTGATGAAGTCTGTTCAGGCTTCCAAGCCTACTGGAAGTGATGAACTGTAAGTAATTTACAGTTTATCGCTTCTGTTAACATTGATAGTGGATTGGTAGTTTAGGTTTTTACTTGGTGGTTAGAAGTGAGGAAGTGGTGGAATAACAATGGATTTTGAAACCCCGTTCGTTTTTTGGTACTTCCTTATTTTATTCGGAACTTAACAATTTTGATGAGTAGTATGCGTGAATGACGTTATCAAGTCTTCTTTTAGACTCTGATGACTGAGAAAGCAACCGAAACTCTCCCAAACCCCGTAGCTTCATTCGGAGGTGAGGGTAGATAAAGGATGCGTTGTCAACTACTTGGAAAATGTTGAGTGATGGACCCAATTATGGCTTGGATTATTCGCTACTGTGAATGTTGAATAGAAGTATAAATTTTTATTATAGAGTAGGCCTTCATCAAATCCTTGTATACCTAGAGCATGGATGTATTGTAGAGTAGTAGAATGATTCGAGAGATTCAGAGGAGAGCGAGGATACCATACCTCTTGTGTGATTCGTTTCAACAAATACACCTACAACTCTCTTGCGCTCCTCAACCCAACGACACACTCATCCTTCCCTTATTATGTAAACAGCAGATGAGAGCAGAAGATGGAGTGTTTCATTCTCCTATCTGTATTCTCGCTGTCGCTACTTCTCCTACAAGCGTCGTTTAGGATACCCTTTAACCATAATTTGGTGGTATCCTTTTTTCGAGTGCGTGGCAACACAACATTTTTGACTCAATATCATTGCAAACAGTCAGTGATTGCCTCATTGTGTGCTCATAAATCACAAAGGATATCACAACCTACACCATATCATATATACATTACTCTCTAAATTAATCATGGGACTTCTTCGTACATTAGTAGTGGCAACAGCAGCCGTATCCTCCATCGATGCTTTCTCTCCCTCAGCACCACTTGCTTCCTCCCGAAGTACAACATCTTTAGATGCATCAGCTGAAATTCAATTTGTTAAAGGTTTAGAAGAAAAGGTAGTACCAGATATTAAATTAACAAGAGCAAGAGATGGATCAAGCGGAACGGCAACTTTCAACTTTAACAATCCCAATGTATTCGATGCATCGACAGCGTCAGAAGGAGCAGTGACCGGTATGTTCCTTGTAGATGAAGAGGGCGAGATGTCAACAACAGAAGTTAATGCTAGCTTTGTTAATGGCAAGCCACAATCGATTGAAAGTTTGTTAGTATTGAAAACACCACAGGAATGGGATCGATTCATGAGATTTATGGAGCGCTATGGTGAAGCTAATGGCTTGGGATTCAACAAGGCTTAGATTTATAATCTACGTCTATTCTTGTTGGAGAGAGATAATCACAACAATTCTATGGTCTCATGCAAAAATTAGGATTGGCTAGGTATGGGTACGAGTAATGCTAATAAGATATGTACATTTCCCCCGCTAACTTCATACAAATGGATACACATTTCTTGTGTTGACCGATTACTCTCTCCTGCTTCATACCCTCTATACCTATTTGTCTGTCGATATTATTTGCCAATATTATTCAATGCCCGGTTGCTCTTAATATGATACATATGATCCAACAACACTTTCTATCGAAGTGCTCAACTCTTTTTGTTCACATGATATGCACATCTTTAATTCTTCATCGGCGGCATCTCCCCACACACCATACATAAATATTATATATACTGTAGACATTATATACGAGCTATGTGCTAAGCATATGAACGGAATAGTCTACATGCGTGTATTTGCTTAAGTCCAAGGTCTACACTTCCGTCCTCACTAATTTATGATTTGGCGACTAAACTCAGCTGTAATCTCAAAGCCAATAAAATAAAATGCGATTGCTTGTTGCAAAGAACAGTGCATTGACTTGATTGCAATCTACAACCTGCTACCAACTTACTATATGCATACTTCCTCTATATTTAGAGCCCTTCATATACTACTACAATCTCCAGTAGCTTTCTATCCGCTACTTGATTTATACAGTATCGACGATAAATCCAGAGCCTATACAAATATTAATATATTGTTTATCATCATACTATAAAAATAATATATTTGCAAAGATGGTTAAGACAGGATATAAATATAACAAACAACAACCCTCAAAAGGGTCACGTAACATGCTCGTGAAATCAGCTGCATCATCGAAACTTAACCGAGTTGCAAGTCGCAAAGGCGACAATGGTAACATGCGATCAAACGCCACAATCGCCCGTCTTAAAATGTACAACAATGGTAAAGCAATACGCAACAAGGAGGGCAAGGTAGTCGGTGGTCAATTCATGATGGCTGATCGTGCCGGTGATTCAAAGATTACAGGTAGTACAGGACGAATAGCACCCGATCGTCGTTGGTTTGGTAATACACGTGTTGTAAATCCTACTGAACTTGATAAATTTCGTGATGAAATGAGTAATAGTATGGCTGATCCATATAGTGTGGTAGTGAAACGTAAACAATTGCCCATGGGATTATTAAAAGATGCTGCTGAACAAGGTACGAAAGGAGGTGGTAAGAATTCAGGATTGTTATTAAATGAACCATTTGAACATACCTTTGGTAGTAAATCGAGGAGGAAGAGGGTTAAGATGGAACAATACATGGTTGGTCGTACTAGTAAGGTCATGGATGATAATAATGATAATGACGATGAGCCAAAAGCTACAGGTGGTCAAGCAGAGACTGTTAACTCATTGCCAACAGATGATGCATCAGGCTATGCGGCATTATTCGCCGCCGCACAAAAGTCACAGGATACATATACACACGTTAATAACCGCGTGGGCATTGTGCCATGGGGTAAAGATTCAAATCTAACAGCAACAGAAGGCGAGGGTGTAGATTGGGTACATTCCAAGAAGGATGATTTATTCCTAAAGGGACAATCGAAACGTATTTGGGGTGAATTCTACAAGGTTGTGGATTGTTCGGATGTTATATTGCATATTATAGATGCACGAAACGTCCCCGGTACGCGATGTACCATGATTGAAAAGCATATTGCCAAGAATGCACCGCATAAGCATTTAGTATTCGTATTGAATAAGATTGATTTAGTACCCAATTGGGTTGCCAAGCGTTGGATTGGTGAATTGGCACAAGTCCGACCGACTATTGCTTTCCATGCTAGCATGACACATGCTTTTGGGAAGGGTGCGTTAATTAGTCTACTTCGTCAATTTGGTAAATTGAATAGTGACAAGAAACAGATTAGTGTAGGAGTTATTGGGTATCCAAATGTTGGTAAGAGTAGTGTAATTAATACACTCATATCCAAGAAGAGTTGTAAGGTGGCACCAATTCCAGGAGAGACAAAGATATGGCAATATATTACACTCTTTCGAAATATATACTTGATTGATAGTCCTGGTGTGGTGGTGGATACCGCCGGTGATACCGAAACTGATAGTGTATTAAAGGGTGTGGTACGCGGTGAGCGGCTTGAAACACCCGAAGATTATATCGATGCTATTCAAGAGGCTGTAAAGAAGGAACATATTGCTGCCATGTATGGTCTGCCAAAGTCGGGTGAGGATACTTGGAGTACAAGTGAGGAATTATTAGAAAAGATTGCAATCAAGTGTGGTCGATTGTTAAAGGGCGGCGAGCCGTGCTTACGAACTGCAGCCATTATGATGATTAATGACTTTCAGAGGGGTAAGTTACCTCATTATGTGGCTCCACCAGAGCTCAAGGAAGACGAAGACGAGAAGAAGAAGGAGATTAATAAGGAAGGAGAGAAGAATACCACCAAGATCGAGGGTGTTACGCTGGAGAAACAGAATTTGGATAGTGTACAACGTGATATGGATGTCGAGGAGGAGAAGGAAGAGGATAAGAGTACTGAAGCTAAAGAAAATACCAAGGAAGAAGATGAGGAAGATAGTGATGAGGAGGACGAAGCTGAAGATACCACGGCTGTAGTTGGGGCGGGAGAATGGGATTAATGTGCAGAAATAGTAACTGAATAAAGACTGTTGTAATCTACTGACGAGTACCATATCCCTGGCTTCAATAATAAGGAAACAACAGATAGAAACATCAAAGGAAAAATATGTTTATGTTGGTGAAGGATACAACACGAATGAAACATCTCTAATTTAATCGTGCCTCTCCTTCCTTGCTCAATTAACATAACTTCTCACAACAGAGCTGTACATCGAACTTACACCACTATCATGCCTGGTGTTAACTTCATTCCTCCAAACCCTTTTAATGATCTTATGGCAACCTTGTTCAACGATGAGGGTACAGCTGATGTAGTATTGGAGGTAGGAGAAGGCGATTGTAAGCGTAAATTCTATGCTCACCGTTTAATCTTGACTAAATGTGCACCCGATCTTGCCGCTTTATGTGAAGATTGTGATAAGGATATGCCTCTCCCTTTGCCAGATGTTGACCCAGACATTTTCCATGAGTTACTAAGGTTCGTATATGGTGGTAAAGTAGCCCAAAGCAAATTTGTATCACAATACAGAGACTTTATTGATACAGCCGATCAGTTTGGAGTTATCAATCTGAAGATTGAAGCAGAAGTAAGGTATGTGAAGGCAGAAGTAATGACCGTAGACAATGTGGTTGATAACCTTGCTTATGCCGATTCAAAGAACTGTTCTCGTTTGAAAGAGTGTGCCATTGTCTTCATGATGAAGAACCCTGCAACCATGAAATCAGAATCATTCAATAACGTCCCAATCTCAATGAGCACCGTCAAAGAGATCTTTTTTGTTGGATACATGTTGTCCCAATCAAAGAAGGCAGACACTATTGTACCTACCGATCCCAATTCTTTTGACGCTCTTTTAGCACCGAGGAGAAAACAACCCAAAGAAGAAGATCTTGAAAGGCTCTCTATCGACGAGCTAAGGAGAAAACTCTCTCGCAAGGGATGTTGACGGGTCACGTGAAGTTTTGATTGCTCGCCTTGGAGAGAGTATTTAAATTAGTGGGATGGTTCCAAAGAGACATATGTGTTGTCTCTGGTGCCAAGAGTCTAGACGTATGGGTCACGTGAAGTTTTGATTGCTCGTATTGAAGGGTAAAGAATGTTTGATTTATTAACCCGTATGGTTGTAGGATGTCAGTTAACTCATTACTTAGAGTTTATCTTTACCAAAATTTGCTCCGAACATGCTTCGTTTTGCAACCGCTGCAGCTCACTACCAGTTGAACCCGGGGTGCATGGAAAAGGTACACATGTCATGTGGTAGATGTCCAATATCACCCATCATTCTACAGCTGACTGTGCCAGTTGGCCGGATAGTAAAGTATGTCAACGAACAGTTGAATGTACATAGCCGTAACCAAGCCTCGGGTGGCAATTGCAGTGCACGGCAGAACATGTATCTAATAACATTGCCATGACATACAATGATTTCAAACTCATGTTGAGGATGTGGCTTCAACTTTTGCTCACTTTGTTCAGTATCTCCATCTTTATTTGACTCATCAGATGTTGCAATAATCTTATTCTTTTCTGAACTCTCATCTTCTAATGGCATAGCTGGCATCTCGGCTCGATAAAAGTACTTTTTAAAAGCTTGCTCAATCCGTGGATGCTGTTCATCAGTACGTTCCACTACCGAATCCCTAGCTTTACCTCCTGGGAGTACATAGAATGAAGAGATGATAGTGTCAAAGATCTTACATATTAAAGGTAGCTACTAGTATGTCCCCAAGCGGTTTTGCTAGTTTATCAGATACATACTTATGATGCAGAAGAACATCTATAATAGATATTCAAATACTGCGTCTGTTGCGACTACTCCTTCTCTTCGTTGTTGGCTCGGTGTTGGGCTTGGTCTCTGCCTTTCTCTTCTTACTCGACTTGGTCGCCTCTTTCACACTTGACTTGGTCTTCCTGTTCAAAAGTAGATCCATGTCAACATTGTTCATGTCGATAATCTTGCTCCAAATATCCTCAGAAAAATCATCATTGTATGGCGATATCTTAGAAGTAGTAGGAATCCTAGGAAAGACATCAGACAATG
>Ga0214478_100694_pt1 | contig 19225 bp, 25 predicted proteins | sample M1_20Mar14CPVII9_2_FD_178001 | JGI IMG/M metagenome (GOLD analysis project Ga0214478, IMG submission 178001) | Marine eukaryotic communities from Monterey Bay, California, United States - M1_20Mar14CPVII9sort6BwellD7 | ecosystem: Environmental > Aquatic > Marine > Unclassified | place: USA...
ACGAAGCGAGAGCACTCGGTGAACCTGTCAATCTTAATGATTGGCGTTTGGTTGGCTGTACCTCTAACATCCCTCAGCAGCTGAATGGGCATGACTGTGGTATCTTTGTGTGTATGGATTGTTATTTTATATCCATGGGGTTAGAGCCATTGTTCGAACAAAAACATATTGCTCAGATTAAGAAGAGAATTCTCTTGTCGATCCATGAAAGGGGCGTTCTTAATAGGGTAATAAATGTATAAATGTATTGTCGTGTTCTTACTTCGTCTCTCTATATATATATTTTCTGTTCAATCTCTAGACTCGCTGAGTAAGTACCAAATATTAAGTGTGTCTATGGTACACTTCTGTAATAAATGCCAAGGTAATGTAAGTAGACACGGTCGCTATGACTAATAATACACATTCTAGCTTATGATATTGTGTATTGGTTTCTTGGTACAATGTGGGCCAAAACTCCTCTTTGATCTGGTAATGCTTCGTTTTCTGCTCATAAAATAAAATAACACTCTCTACAGATATGACGAGGCCATATAGTTGCAATCAGTCTTTGCCGAATATCGCCCCAGAGGGTTTTGGTAAGTGTTAAAAATTGAACATATTGTATTCATCTTATACACACCTCACCACGGTTGATTAGCTTGGACCTGCGATAAGTGTAAATGGGCAAAATTCAGATCTTACAATCAGTGTCTGGTGCACGAAGAGACCTGTGCTGGAGTGATTGTCCCAAGTGAACAACGATCCGAAGAGGACATAGATAAAGACCTGAAGCGTGATAATTCATCTGTAATGTTGCCGAGTGGTTATGAAAGACGTGTCGAAGGTGAGCTTTACTATCCAGCTATCATCCACACTATTTTTTATTTTTTATGCTCATTTGTAACATCTTTTCCGCTCTCAGTTCCCAACGAAACATTATTTGTCGTGAACTTTAATGAAGAAACTAACTCGCGTGAAGATTTACAAATGTTATTCGAGCCCTATGGTGAATTACATCGTATTGATATGAAGAGGAATTATGCCTTCGTGCAGTTTAAGACTGTTGAGGAGGCAACTCGTGCCAAGGATGCTACCAATGGTGGTAAGTTGGATCAGAATGAGATTACTGTCAAGTTTGTCCGCCGTGTAAGGAGGCAGCTTTCTGCACGGCGTGCCGAAGAGATCCGAAGACGTGGTTCACACCTTAATTCTCAATGTGCTCCTGATGTTTCTGATATATCTATTGATGATATGGATGAGGAGGCATTGAAATTGCATCAGCGCCGGTGCATGTATTTTACTCGTAAAAGGCAGCGTGACTTTGAACAGGCATTTTTTAACGGCAAGTAAAAATGGAGTTAGTTGGACCGGGTTAGTTGGAGGTATTAAATATCGTATGTCCATATCATAAGCAGAGAGGGTAGATAGAATTATTATGAGAGTTTGATTCTCTGGAATGCTTACATGTGGAATGTTTATAAGAATAGATTTTACCACTTACTTGGATCTCTGTCTTTTTTATCTGCCCATCTCCATATTATGTACAATGACAAGGATCCATCTCCTTGATATTTGATTTGTATCGGTTGTCAAATTCCTACCCCACTTGTTCAAAAAAAAAATGTGCAATACCAATCATCCCATAAAGTATCAGCTGTATAGAGAACGTGCCGGTATAGTGTGTTCAATATACAGCAGCAACAGCAACAATAATATAAAACGATACAATGGATGGCCAGTGTTTAGGATATCAAGCAGTTGCAATGCAGCTCGAGCATAGTAGGACAGGAAGGTGCCCCCGCCGATCAGATTCATCTCTGTCCTGTTCTATACACAGTGGTATAGTGAAACCAGTGTCGTCGGAAATAGCATCAATAAAAAGAATCAAATTATCTCTTGATTGTAGAAATTGTGAAAGATCAGAAGTGGTATTTGCACGGAGGGAGGGGGATCGGGCGAATATGTTTTCTTGTCATTGTATCGTCTGCGGGTATAGTTGGAGAGCTCTCTTTCCTCGGAGTACGATCTGCGATTTAGTATTGGCACTAGAGAGATTACAGGATAACAACAGCAACGAGACTCGCCTTTCATCGAGACTACCTTTGCAACAAGAGGTGCAATCGGGTCACTTCCAGTGTAATGAAAAGCAGTCCAAGCGTTGTCTGATGTTAGGAGAATCGGGTGAGGCGGCAGAGGTAGCTGACACTGAGGAAGGAGAGTAAGTGTATGTCATTGTGGAAAATTTTAAATAAGTTTGGTTAATTGAGTAGTGTTATACGATAATTCAACTGTATTTAACTATTTTCGTAATAGTTGATGGTATTCTAGCTTATTGTGTATAGATTGATATCACTAGAAGGCTCTGTATCCTCGTCTTTCTCGTCCCTGAACCGTGCGTAATCCCATGAGTTGTATTCGTATTGGCGATATAACGTAAATATGATGGGAAAAAGTTATGAGTCCTCCCTATAACTCTTACTTGTCTCATAATTTGCCACAGAGGGCGTGTACAAATAATCTAAGTTTAGTATGAGCCTGTCTGAAATTGAAGAAGAGCGAGGTGAGTCGGCCTATCATTATACTTTATGTTTGTTTGTACTGCTAACTTTATTGAATTAATATTTAAGAGTTCAACGAGATGCGTTACGATCCGGTGGATGATCAACCTCCACGCTTTTCCCCCCTTACCCCTACTCACCCACCAGCAGCATCGACTCGATTTTTGGGAATGAATGATGAACAAAATGGCATTGATAACAGACAACAGTGGAGTTTACAAGGCGGAACGCTACCCTTGGAGAATGCATCCCCTCTTGAGTTAGCACTTGATAATTCGGTGAGAACAGCTCGTGCGGAAGCGGGTAATCGGGAGTTCAAGGCAGACTTTCTCAAGACGTTAAAGGTTGTCTACGTGAGTAAATGGGGTGATAGTGTTCGTTTGAGTGCATTGAAGAGATCACATGAAAGAGAAGATGATCTTGGATCCTTGGATACCCAGAAGAATGTTCAAATCATCAGACCACAACCTCGTTTGGCAAGTCGTCCTGTAAATCCATCGACATCTGGCACTGGTGTATCTTTGGAACTGACCGACAGGTTAAGGAAGCTCTATCATACACCACCTGGTGCATTTGATAGAGTAGCTGCTCCAAAATTTAATGAACGTGAATTGGGTGAGCTCCATGATACTCAGATGTCTAAATCGTCGTCTTCTTCTTCGGTTAATACTACAGGAGCTATTGCTTCGTCACCACCTCCTCCTGCCAAACGCGTGAAGGCATAAGAGTGTTGCGGAATGGTATGTATCTCTCTTTAGTTGATTCCTTTTTGTATTTCATAATCTTTATTCTCCACCCATACAATATACTATTCGCCATGCAGGCTCTAGATGATGATCGTGTGGGTAATTAATTGACATATCTCGATACTAAAAGACTTGAGCCTGAAAGACAGTTGTCGGTGGTACGCACCAGTAAATTGAAATGGATAATTTGTATCGGTGGTGTATCATCATGTATTTTCGTGTACTCGCAGTTGTGTTGGTATTAGTTAGTTCATCATGTGTAGAATATAATGCTTTGATTGATTGTGATATTTCAGCTACTTCTACTGTACAGTATATAATATTATTAATAAGTGGAGATGGTCCGAATACTACCATCAAGAAACAGTGATGAGATAAAAGTGATTTGTCTTACTTGAATAGTATGTGCATGTGCTGTTTGTTTGGTGTGCACTATCCACGTCGATGCTAAATACTACGAATATCTGTTGTTATATAGTATACCACACAAAGACAAGTGGACGCTATGGTTTGCTACAAAGTTACTTCACATATCACTTTGTACGACGAATGTGTAAATAGAAGAAAACCTTAATAGTATTTTGGGGACTTTGACCTATTTATGAAATTTCCCCCTTGATCTACTTCTACCCCTTTTTGTTAGATTGGTGGATCGCATGTTGGTAAGATTACACCCCCGGCAATGGTGTTATTCTCGGAAAATACCCTTGGGATACAAAGGTCAGAAATTGCAAAGTGCATGTACTCTAGAGAGAGATAGTCACCTACCACTAATAAATCCCCTCCCTAACATGGAATTCCCAATCTTCACTATTACGACACAATGTTCTTGAACGAGGCTCATAAAACGATATACCCGTTGTTTGAGTTGTATTCCTACTACCCTGTAACAGACTTGTCCATAAAATTCTTCGAAGGGTATACCTTACATAGCAGGTGATTGACTGTTATACTCCTATGGTAAATCAGTACAGAGTATTGGTAAAATAAACCAATGTAAAGTTACTCTCGATAGTAATGGTACCTATTTGAAAATAACAAACAGTATATAATAATGAGCACATCTGATTGTGAAGACGGTACATCAAATTGAGCTACGGAGCAGAGAATATAATAACATGTGCAAATTGTGGCAAAGGTGGAGAGGATGGTATCAATTTAAAAATATCAATTCATCATATTGACATTAAATTGTACGGCATGCAAATTGGTAATTGCATGATGCGAAATTATTTAATGAACAACCCGATTGCCCAACTGTATGATACGATTGCAATCGTCAGGATCGGGGGCGGACGTACATGTCATGCTGTGGGAAAATAATATGCACAGGTTGCGTTCATGCTTTTCAATCAAGGGCCACTAAAAAGGAGCATAAATTATGTCCATTTTGCAGATCCCAACCTCCTCCTCCCAAATCAGACGAGAAGTTGATCAAAAGAGTTGAGGTGAATGATGCCGATGCAATGGTGATCTGGGGTGTTTTTATGCTGAAGGGAAGCACGGTTTGCCACAAAGCCGTGCTAATGCATTGAACTTTGGCATCGGGCAGGAGAACTTGGTTGTACGGCAGTGCATTATTGGCAATTAGCTGCTATGGGAGGGAATGTAGATGCAAACCACAATCTAGGCGCACACGACTGCAGGGGTGATTTTTACTCCTTGAAGACAATCAAAGATCTTTACTCAAAAGGATATGCAACGAAAGACGATTATGCCAAAGCATTACGTTCTTATCAAGCATATCTAAATGAGGTAAGGAGTGATCAGAGGGACGAAGCTGCTGTATCCAAACGCGGCTGGATATACTTTGAATCTGAGAATCGTATGACCCTCGATCGTTAGTCGATCCGAATACCGCGGTATACTTTCCTAGGGCGCTATGAGGTAGGAGATTCCAAGGGAGATATACGAGTGTGTTTGGGAATAATTTCTCACCTCATTTGTTTGTCATCCTCTTGCTCATAAAAAAAGTTCCCGCTTCAAAGTGATACTCTATATTGTGTAGTGTGGGTAAGTGCACATGTAATATTGGGATATTGGACCCTTGGACGGGACTTCCACAGGAGGTGTGAAGGTGTGTTTGGGACAAGTTCCCAAACATCCTGTCAGAAATGGATTGGTACATTTGACCTCTGGTAGGAGATTCCAAGGGAGATATATGAGTGTGTTTGGGAAAAATTTCTCACCTCATTTGTTTGTCATCCTCTTGCTCATAAAAAAGTTCCCGCTTCAAAGTGATACTCTATATTGTGTAGTGTGGGTAAGTGCACATGTAATATTGGGATATTGGACCCTTGGGCGGGACTTCCACAGGAGGTGTGAAGGTGTGTTTGGGACAAGTTCCCAAACATCCTGTCAGAAATGGATTGGTACATTTGACCTCTGGTAGGAGATTCCAAGGGAGATGTACGAGTGTGTTTGGGAATAATTTCTTACCTCATTTGTTTGTCATCCTCTTGCTCATAAAAATTAACAGGTGAGAGGCAGCAATGGCGAGAGTCAAAAACAGAACCCCTGTAAAGGCAGTTAGATCTGTGAAAACCCTTGGGAAACATCCAAAACGGCGCTTACCTACTCAAGCTGCCATTGCACCGAAGAAGCCCCATCGATACAGGCCGGGGACTGTTGCGTTGAGGTTAGTTAATATGTGCGATATGCCACTTTCACAATTTACCACGCCAACGATGCTCTCTTTCTATTCCCCAGGGAGATACGCCGTTACCAAAAGGACACTAACACCCGTGAGTAACAGTTTCTTTTCTGATTTTGTATCTGCTCACTCTATTCGTTGTCTCTCTCTCGCTCTCTCTCCCTCTCTTCAGTCATCCCCAAGAAAAGATTCCAGAACTTAGTTCGTCGTATTTGCAGTGGTGATAAGTATTTACAAGGCTATCGTTGGCAATCTGTAGCTTTAATGGCGTTGCAAGAGGCATCCGAGAGCTATATCGTGGGGATGTTCGAAGACGTGAACCTATGCGCTCTTCATGCAAAACGTCAGACTATTAAGAGAGAAGATTTGAAATTAGCACAGAGGTTACGCGGTGAGGTGAAGAAGTTCGATGATGACAGTTTAGGGCAGTCCAGACGGGAATACATCCCTCTTGCGAAGAGAGTAAGGGGTCTCGTGAGGGAGTGATTGCCAGTTGGTACTTTGACGTGGAGCCTGAGAGAGAGAATTGAAATTGAGATGAAAGCGTCATAAATAGTTTGAAGTTAGTTTGGTGCGACGAACTTAAGTTAAATGCAAGTCGATCCAATTGTTGCTTTATGATAATAACAGCAGAATGAGTAACAAGGAATGTATAATATCTACTATTTCAGCTATGCTCCACCAAGAAGAACATTATAAAAGTTCGTCTGTTCGTTCTCCGTCAGCCACGTATTTGCGTAGGAGTGTGTACAGACGAATGTTGCAGGTTGTAGAAACATCGCATTTGGCAGATCGGGAGACTGCTTTTCTGGCTATCTCATACCTTGACAGATACATGAATACCTCTACTTCACGAGCTATAAAAGCGGTACAGGACCCTGTTGAATATAGATTATTGGCTTTTGTTAGTCTTTATATTGCTGTAAAGGTGAACGAGCCTGCAGTATTTAGTGCTTCTGGTATCAGTAAGCTTACAAAGGGACGACACACCGCTGGCGATATTGAGGCTTGTGAAAGTAGTATGCTAGAAGGTTTAAATTGGTTACTATTCTGTCCAACTCCACATCAATATATACAGTATTTGCTCGCGTTGTTACCTCGAGATGATGCCTTGGGATCGACTATTGCATCCACGCTATATGCTGATTGTCAACACGAGATTGAATTGATTATGGAAACCCCTAGAAGCGTATCTACCAGTCCCTCACAGGTCGCCATTGAGGCTCTTTTCAGGTGTCTCGATAGGTCGGAAACAAACTTGCTTCCATCTAATGAGAGGATGGCTTTTCGTCGGAGTGTAACTGAGGTGATGGATACTGTGGCATCGGTCCATTCTTCCCAAAGCAGTGTGTGTAGGTCTCTTTTTCGGAGCCATGTGTCATAAAAAGTTAACTGTTATAGTGTGGTCTACTCAAATCCTCAATAACGAATAGTACATCGGATCCATCCTAATGCTTTAGAGCCATTGTCTCAAACTGATGAATCACTCCCGTTAGCTATTACTTGGGAAGCGAAGAGGATGGAGATGATTGAAGAGCAAATCAAGGCTATTCCGATTGCCGCCGACATCGTTAAGTTATCAGAGGAAGAATTGAATGTTTGCCAGCAGATACTCAGTCTACGAGGCATGTTGAAGAGAGAGGATGCTGATTACGAGATTAGCAAGTTGTCGGAGGATCAATTGACGTTCTGCGAACGGCAGACAAACAACTGCATCTCTTGTTTGAAGACTTACCTCGTTGCTGGCATCACATGTGATGATTGTCTCACTTGTCTTTCCAATATGTATCTTCAAAAGCTCGATCTCGATCCGTTGTCGACTGGGTCTGAAAAGACTTGTTGTGACGATTGCCCGGTATGCCTGTCTAAGTTACCTTCAACAAACTGCCTTCAATATCAACCATGCTGTGGTAAGGTACTTTGTATTGCTTGTATCAAGTCTATTTATATCACGCATATAGAAGACGACAAAGAGAGGGCTCGAGCAGGAAAAGCAAGGAAAGATACCCCACCTTTATGCCCGTTTTGTAGGATTCCGGTGGCTACATCTGCCGAAGAGAGTGTACAGAGGTTGAAAAGACGCGTTGATACTAATCCATCTGATCCTCACGCTAAGTGTATACTTGCACTATCTTATATTGATGATGATAGTGATGGGTTGTTGCCGAGGGATACGACAAAGGCAGTAGATCTCTTTACCAGTGCAGCGGAAGAAGGTTCGGCAGTGGCATGTGGGGCCCTTGGAGAGTTGTACAATCCAACATTCCATCAACATCATATAGAGGCGGACCTACAGAAATCGTTGCATTACTATACATTGGCAGCCAAAGCAGGTAATACGGAGGCCTTGGTTCATTTAGCATGCCTTGCTCTTGAATTTGGTTCTGATGTTCGTCTAGTCTTCAAGTATTTAGTGTCAGCGGCATTGCAAGGTTGTGATAGAGCTTTAGATATCATCAAAGTTGGATATATTCAGGATGTTGTGAGTAAAGATGATTATGAACGTGCACTCAGAGGATGGTACAAAACAAGCAGCGAAAGCATAGTCGACGATTGTCAGGAAGCGAGAGCAGCGTTTTCTACTAGGCCCGATGGTAGTCAGAGTGTATTTGCAACCTTTTCTCCTCCGGGTGAGTAAAGAGATGTTGATGTCTCATAAATGTTAAATGTAGTTTATATTAGGATGGGTAATATATATATTGATCGTAGTCTTCGGCTCAAATCACATGGTCGTCGTGATGATAATCCGGCCACAGAAAAGAACCACGATCACCCTGATAACTCAGCAAACTCCTACTGTAATTCTTCTACTACTCCGAGTAACACATTATTCATCTTTAACCTCGACGAGCATACTACCGAACATGAAGTATTAATGTTCTTTGAGCCATATGGTTATAGCTGCCGGCAAGTTGAAGTAAATCGTAATTATGCTTTTGTGCAGTTTAGTAACGTCGAGGAAGCAACTCGTGCTAGGTATGATATTGATGGCAGATATCTTGATGGCAGAAAGCTAACTGTTGAATACGTCGTCAAGTGCAGTTGAGATCCTGGTACTGGTATAATGTACATCAGCCGGCCAAAGGCAAATAGACAATCTTAAATTAATATAGATTTTTGACAGATAGACCAATTAGAGTTAGTTGCTGTTCTGTCAGTAACAGTAGAGTAGTACTGTTTTCGAATTAGAGCTAGTTTACTCTGATGGTATTTAAAAAGGCGCTTAGCGGTCCCGTAGCAATCAATTTAAGTTTCCGTCTAGTATACCTTTCTTGTATTCGAAAAATGTCATTCCAGGAGGAATAATCAGATGGGCGTCTTTGGATAGAGATGTATAAATTTTCCAATTGTCCCAATAATTACCTGTAAAATAGATCATGCTCATAAAACATAATATAATGTTTGCTTCCACCCTTCAAGTATCTGATGTTTACCATAAAATTGTTGAATATCTAAACCCAAGAGAGCTGTATAACCTAACGCTGTCGTCTGGTTATAGTTCTGGCTTAACGTTATCGCTCGTTGTAAAAGTTTGTTTGTTACGTGGCAACAAAAATACCAAAATTAGTCTTGAGAGGATCTATGCTAAGGTGTTATCCAACAAGATATATGTTCCATCGGCTCATAGACTTTTGTTTCTCCTCACGTCAAGCACATGTGAGTGTTGTGGTGTGAACAGAGTTAACTTGGTTTCGGATTATGGCCTTCTTCTTTGTCTATCTTGCAAGCAAAAACATACAACACAGATTGATACGAAATCTCCCAAACTCCTAAAGTCAAACGTCGAGGTCAATGATTTAATGGCACATGCCAACGTGAGTTCTATCGTCCATCACTTCGTCCGCGAGGCGCCATACAACTGGGAATCTAATCGTCTTCCAGTCTATTACATGATGATCAAGCCGTGCTTTGATATGAAGAAATGTAATATCGGACCCGTTATAACAAGCTTGCATTTGAAGGAAATGCTTCATTTACCAAATTATAGTACAGTTGAATTGTATATAAAAGACCGTGAACCAGATCAAGCAGATATTCGTTTGGAATTCATCGATGCAATGACAATGCATAGGCAGAAGTGTTTTGTTATCAAACAAAAAGAAGAGAATGATCGCATCTCGTCGGTGAGGAAATACAGATTGAACAAGTTCCAAAACGTACAAACAGCTATTGCCCTTCTGCGTAGGAATATTCCAGACGGCTTGAAGTATGTATTGAATTTTCAAATATGTACAACATTTCAAGTGTCCGTGTCTAGTGGAGTGACATATATATGTCGCTATGTACCCCGTTCATCGCGGTCGACGTATCCATATTATTCTATTCTTGGTTCTGTGCGGGTTAATGATGTGAAAGTAATGTTGGACGAAGGACCACCAAATGGGAAAGTATTTATTCGAATTATGAACGCCAGTATCCGGCAGATTGTTCAACCGCTTGTAAATTGCCCCTCTAAGTTCAACATCCAGACTAGCACTAAACACCAAGAAAGATTATTGGGTCTGGCTCGGGAAATCTGCATGTTTATGGGGGCTGAGCATGAAGAGAACGTAGTCTGGAATTAGTTACTTCCGTCTACTTGCTAATGTATGTATGATGTATGATGATGGTGGTGGTGAAAGTGAGATAGACAATTTAATCCGTTGTGGTGGTAATGTATTTAATTATCAGGAATATCTGATCGTATTGTTGAATTAATGCTTTACTCTATATTACTTAGACGGATTTGAATGGTTCGGTAGTGGGAGGTTGGGTCGCCAATTTTAAACACTGTCGCATAGTAGCTCTGCCGCTTAGCTCTTATGTCTATCGTAACAAAAACCTGCTAATGATACTGCTCTATAGCGGCGACGCCGTAGTATGTCAATTAACAACAATTTATCAAGTTAGGGTTAGAAGTTGTTGTGGTTGAGCGGCGAATCTGTTAACTATCTTGTCGAAAATGTGACATAATATTATTATTATTATTGCAACCAGGAGGAGGAACATGCTCATAAAACTAAAGTTGCCTGAGTATAAACACCTCTACATAAAACATGGCTAAGGCATCACCGAGTAAAAGATCAGTTACACGGGCGTCGGCCTCTCCATTGAAAAGGAAGACGAAAATATCATCAATCACTAGTACGTCGACTCCACGATCAATAAAGTCGAACCAACAAGATTACACCAACTGGATTACTTCTGCTCAAACTGCAGTTAATGGTATTGACGTGCACTATGTTACCAAGTGGATGAGTAATAAACCCGAGAAAAAGCATCTACCGCCACAGAATGCATATCTTTATCCATACAAGGAGTATTATAAAAAGAAAGATGGTGTGTTTGGGAATTCAAATATCAAAGCTTTCATGCCTCGACGTGATCCATCTCGTGAAGGTCAGGTCACCTTGCCAGGAGAAGAGGGGAAAAGTTTTCCTTGGGACTTGCTTGTGACTGAACGACCTAGTGACGATGATACTGCCGAAAGCATGGGCAGGAACGTTGCCAAGGAGTTTGTTAAGTATGGCTTGATGCATCCTGAAATCTTCAATCAGCCCCCCCCAATTCGCGTTCAAAGAAGATGTCACTGCCAGTCCTCCAAAGCCGTTGAATTACTACATGTGTGATGTCCAATGCTTATCGCTACTCCGGCGAACTTATTGTGGGAACACCTCTAGGGATGATGTAATGGATGATGACACTGTCTTGATGAAATGTAAGATGGTGTTTATTTGGACATATATGCGAGGTTTAGCCTTTGTTCATTTGATACTATTGTATTTAATTCTGTGCTTATTAGTGTTTTGCAGGTACATGTATTTCTTACAAATCGTGTTGTAATTTATTTCATTATAGACTTTGCATCTCCTGAAAACGGTCGACAGTTACTTCAGAATATCACAGAAGATGCCTGGCGTAATCAGGGTGCAATGATGATTAATCTCCCTCCACCAGTAATTTGGCGAGTTTCTTTGATGTATGAAATGTCTTATTGGGTATCTTGTATCGGATTTGTATACCGAATTCGTCTTTCACCTGATTCGATCTGGAATATTTCCCATTACTTGCATATAAATCATTGTAAAGGAGGAACATGCTCATAAAACTAAAGTTGCCTGAGTATAAACACCTCTACATAAAACATGGCTAAGGCATCACCGAGTAAAAGATCAGTTACACGGGCGTCGGCCTCTCCATTGAAAAGGAAGACGAAAATATCATCAATCACTAGTACGTCGACTCCACGATCAATAAAGTCGAACCAACAAGATTACACCAACTGGATTACTTCTGCTCAAACTGCAGTTAATGGTATTGACGTGCACTATGTTACCAAGTGGATGAGTAATAAACCCGAGAAAAAGCATCTACCGCCACAGAATGCATATCTTTATCCATACAAGGAGTATTATAAAAAGAAAGATGGTGTGTTTGGGAATTCAAATATCAAAGCTTTCATGCCTCGACGTGATCCATCTCGTGAAGGTCAGGTCACCTTGCCAGGAGAAGAGGGGAAAAGTTTTCCTTGGGACTTGCTTGTGACTGAACGACCTAGTGACGATGATACTGCCGAAAGCATGGGCAGGAACGTTGCCAAGGAGTTTGTTAAGTATGGCTTGATGCATCCTGAAATCTTCAATCAGCCCCCCCCAATTCGCGTTCAAAGAAGATGTCACTGCCAGTCCTCCAAAGCCGTTGAATTACTACATGTGTGATTTTCATTGCTTTATGCTTTTGAGAGAGTTATACGCTGATGACAACTCAAAGGAGGTTGTTATGGAGAATGACGACACTTTAAGTCAGTTCTTTGGATCACCTGAAGTTGGACGCGCATTGCTCGAGGATATCGAAGATGACGTTTGGGAGCAAAATCGAAAGAAATAATGGCTATTGTCGTCTGTAGTGGAATATGTGGTTTGTTGTTGTTTCATTTAAATTAGGACGAGTTAACTATAAGATTACGCAATCACAGCAACTCAACCTCTCACCATTGCATATCTCTCAAACAAGGTTCAAATATCACTATAACAAAAGAGAAAAATGCAACGATTGTTCTACTATTCTTGTTAGTCGGAGAAGCTTAGTCGTGGCTCGCTGTTTAAAGGAGAAACTCGGAGTGAGAATTATGAACCTTCCTTGGCCGAGAAGATTAGAGGAGAGCGTGCATAAGGAGTATGAGTTGAATTTGTGAGACGTGAGAAAGAATATTGTTGTAGCCGTCGTCATAAGCCATAAGTCACAGTCATGTTAACTTTTATGTCGCACTTCTAAGATTAAGATTGGTAGAGGGATGTCAAGCCTGTCTTTAGATGTTGATTTTGGAACTCCAAGCTCATAAAGTTACTCCAGGATTGTCATGATCTCATAAATTTTACAGGATGCTTAGAATTAATATTCCTAGTGAGAGTTGTGTGGATTCCTCCAATGCTTGTCTTGATATTGATGATTATTATACCGTTCTTGGTATTATTGGACGAGGAAAATACGGTGTTGTACGGGAATGTGTAAATCGCAGCAAAGGTACTATGCTTGCTGTTAAGAGTATCAAAAAGTCCTCGAATAGCTTAAGCAGTATCAAACAAGAGATCAACCTTCTCAAGTCAGTCGTCCATCCAAATATCATACAAATAGAGGACTGTTTCGAGGATCGTAGTCATGTCCATATCATTACAGAATTGTGTACTGGTGGAGACCTATTCAGCTTTATCCAAGATAACACCACCGACTCTGGATGCTTATCGGAAAACCAAGCCATTCCGATCATCAGAACTCTCCTTAAAACAGTTCAGTATTTGCATGATCGGAATGATATAGTTCATAGGGACATCAAGCCTGAGAATGTTTTGTTATGCAAAAGTGGTCCACTTTCGAATGATCAGGGTATACAGTTGAAGCTGGCCGATTTTGGACTCGCTGGTAGACATCGACTAGATGACGCGAAGATGGAAGAGAAGGTTGGCTCATTGTATTATATGAGCCGGGAAATTCTAAATGGTAGTTACGATCGATCATGTGACATTTACTCAGTGGGTGTAATTAGTTATATTTTACTCTGTGGCTACCCCCCTTTCACTGGTAGTAGTGAATGTGCACTCCAAAAAGCAATAAAGGAAGGATTCGTGTATTTCTCAAGGCGTGTTTGGAGTAAGTTCAGTCGGATATCAAGGGATTTCATCAGAGAGCTTCTTTGTATTGACGGTCAGGAAGGAATAGTAACTGCAACGGAAGCATTGGACCATCCCTGGATGAAAGAGTAATGCATGTGCAGATGCTCGTAAACCAAGCCTGTGTGGGGCATAGTTGGCTGAATATCTGTTGTTGGTAGATGGCACTGAAGGGATGATGTAATCAAAGGTAAACGATGAAACTTTGATTCAGTTCTTTGGGACACCCGAAGATGGGTTGAAAGCAATGGAGAATGCTCCAAAGGGTACTTGGGATTAAAATCAAAGGGTGTATACAGTTATAGGATGAGAGCTGCCGTGTCTGGTTGAATTGGGGTTAACTTAATTGTCTATTATTTGTGGTACATTGGCACTCGTTCAGTATCATTATTTGTATACCCCTCCATGGCTTCATTATGCCATATATCTTGGTTATAATAGATGTAGTGTGCTGTTGTTTGAAGGTGAAAGTCTCCGTGCTCATCCCAAGCGGTAATATAATCTTCAATTGTCTGCTCTAGTGTAAACTCACACCATCTACCCCATAACAGTTCCATACATGTGTTATAGTTCTTGCGGCTGTATACATTAAGCTTGATTATGTTGTTAATGTGTTCGTTAGCCGACCGTTTCAGTTCTACTGCTGATGCATTATGATCAGCATTAGAGAGCACGAGATTGATGAGAGATGAAAGGGTGTCTGTTTGTACATGGTAACGTCTGTACAATGATTCTCTGATGGTTCTAGCTACCTTCTCCGCGTCTAGGTCCTTTTGGCTCATACTTGAGGTGATATTTGGAACCATACTATTTCCATTGATTGAACTTTCTTGAATCATGCATTATTCCCATTGATATAGTATTCTATGAATCTTTCCTCCATAATTTCATCAAAGGAGACGACGGTCCATTGTTATTGCTAAGGATATGGTAATCTTGAATGATTTATTAACAGGAGATGAATGTTCTCTCTTGGAAATATCCCGCGTCGAAGAGCTCTCAACATCCGACTTTGTTTGGGGGGACAATGAAATCAAACAAGCAGATGAATGGGCACGGTTGGAGCAAGAACCCGAGAAGAAGCCTGCTATGTCATACAAAGCAGGAATCTTCGACGCCATCTCGGCACTTAAGGATACTGGATCCTCCTCCATTGCTATCAAGAAGCACATGCAGACCAATCTTCCAAAGGATAAGAAGTGGATGAACGCCATGTACTTGAAAGCATTGAATAAGGCTGTTGCCAATGGTGAACTTACCAAGAACAAGGGGTCCTTCAATCTCAGCGCCACTAAAAAGAAGAGTAAACGTACTACTACCAAGAGGAGGGCTGCTCCTAAGAAGAACGCTGCGTCCAAGAGTAAGACTTACCTTGAAAAGAGGGTTGCACCAAAGAAAAAGGCTGTGAGTTTATGTTAGTGCGAACTTGTGTATACTGTTACTGTTCAGTAATCTTATAATAACGACTCACCTGTGTATAAAAAGGAGGATACTTCATTCATTCTACACAGAGACAGCGATGAAAAGCATATAAACAAATTACACATGCTTATTCGTCGTGATATTTTGGAAGGTTATATAGTCTTTGGGGATGCTCCGTCATCAATCGAATGCCATAGTAATAAGCGACGTAATGGACGAATGCGTCGATATGCAAATACAATCGGATTTCGGTGCAAGTTTTGTAAACATGTCAACCCAGAACAAAGAGCCAAGAGAGACTCTGTGTACCCAAGAACCATGAAATCTATATACATTAGTTGCATTCGTTTTCAAAGAGACCATATACTGTGAGTTGCTTTGTTGTTGTTACACACAATGCATGATATCGTGACACTGACCCTTGCATACATTACGTTAAAGTCGTTGTGATCATATCCCAAAAAAGATTAAGTGTCAATACTTGAAACTTAAACAGGAGACCTTGAAACGAGGAAATAAATGTTATTGGATTACTAGTGCACAACAACTGGGATTATACAATGGGTTGGATGGTATGCATAAATTTTGAGTGTTGCGAGGTTGGAATCAAGACAAATTTTCATTTTCCGTTCAGATTGTTAGATGGACTTATGGTATTGATTATTGTTAAGTTATGTTGCTGCTTTCCCTGTTCTACTTCTATTGCAATGTACAGATATGAAGAGTGATGTTAGTCTACTGTGTAACTTATCATGCGTATATACAAGTGATACACACCGAAGTGCTCGTTGATTGAGGTGGTGGATACCGCGAGCCTTAACTGGTACTACTCTTTGTTTGGACCAAAGTCATGATGCAACCATAATTAACCAAACTTGTCATAAATCATAGCAACAACAATGGATGCATCTGCTCCCGTAGCAAACAGTCGATGATAAAGTAGCTGAAGTTAGGGCGTCGATGCCAAACTTAAGGTCCAATTCTAGCTTCTTTGATTCATCTGGGGAGATATTGTAACATGGAGAGCGTTGACGAGATTAACAATTTGGTCGTAAGAATAGATAGATTGAAGAAGAATAAAGCAGTAGAGGTCGAGGAGATCAGGTTCTTGTTAACATGTCCAGAGGTTAAGCTCAGTGGTGATCATGAAAAAGGTAAGCCTAAGTAGTACATGTGTGATAGTTGTGCTTGTAGTCTCAGTTATACTATGTATACTCGATAATAAATGATATTTCACAGAGATCAATGAGAGGTATAACAAGCTAATTGGAGAATTAGAGGAGCAGTTGCAACGCCTCCAACGTCAGATTAGACTTGCAGCAGTTGCAAATACACTAAGAAATGAATTATCGTGCCCAATATGTCATGATATATTATACAATCCTACTAGCTTCTTATGTGGACACACGTTTTGTATTGGTTGTTTGAATTGGTGGTTTGATCGACAACAGTCACAGTCAAATGGTAGTAATGGCGGAGGGAGAGCTGATGGTAGAAGTAGAGATGGAGGTTGGGGCGATAGAATGAGAAGGGATATTGGAATGTTTAATGGTGGATTGTTTAATGGAAGAGATGAAGACGATACGAACAACGGTGAATCAAACGAAGTAGAAACTGAAAATTGGCATGGTACATGTCCAACATGTCGTACATCAATACCACCATCACAATCCAACCCAACCATCAAACCAATATTACAAGTAAATACATGTCTAAAGGTAGTATTAGATACACTCTACAGTAATGAAACGAATCAACGTCATCAAGTTGAAGTAAAGGCTAAGGCCAAGGCTACACGAGGTGAGAATAATGGATTACATAATAGAGGATGTGAAGAGATTGAAGTGTTGAAAGAGGAAGATGATGAGTTGGGCTATCTACGTGATATGCTCAACAATAGAATTGGGGTAGAAGGGATGGGAAGTGATAAGAAGAGGAACAAGTATAAAGATGAAGAGGCTGGTTGGATTACACTACGCTCGTCAACTAATCAACCAGGATGGCAAGGCAATGTAATATACAATCACGGAAGTAACCAGAGTGGCACGGGTATTATGATACGTCGGAATATAGTATTAGATGAATCAGATCAACAATATCAAATATCATTAGGACTTATCAAATGTACCTACTCATCCAATAACAAGTACAAGCCATATGCCGCCGCCACCAGGACATGCCAATATGGTATATTAGATATCAAATTATGTCTACTAACAATGGAAGAAGATGAAGTGGACGAATCAGGCTTCCCGGCGTTTGTGTATGAAGGTGATGATGATGAGGCATTGATATGTACAAGTGATGATAAGATTCATTCATGTGTTGAGGCTGTGGTACGAGTAGTTTCGTTGTCGGAATTGGATAGTAGTGGAGAGGATGACGATGATAGGAAGATGCCTGCCTTTGGAAGTAACGGGGATACTAACGTCTCGCCACAGATACGAGAATTGTCGTTATCACATGGTATTATTGGTAGGGATGGATCGGTAAGATTCCGTATTGATTTGACCAAGGCATTGGAAGGAATTGATGACGGTCAAGCTTCTGATAATTTGCAAGTGGTAAAGTTAAGGTTCTCTCATGCCGATACGGGTGCAATACTTGAGCTACGTGTGCCATTCAAGAGTGGTAAGAATGATATGGAAGATGATGGAGAGATTGAATATTGTGACACAAGAAAGAGGCAAATTGCAGCTAAGAATGATGGGTGTCGCTTCCTCTCGGACGATCATCATGATGAGGACGAAGATGACGGCGGACCGAACGAGTATATAGATGACGGATTCGTAGTAAGTGGATCGCACTCCGAGGATGAGTCGAGTTTTGATGATGACGACGACGATGGTGAATGTCAAATCTGCAAGAATGGAGGTGATTTGATAATCTGTGATAGAGGAGATGAAGAGGGTGGATGTGGTGACATGTATCATTTGAGTTGTATCGGACGAAGTGTTGTACCACCAGGAGATTGGATATGCAAGAAGTGTGCCAATAAAAAAGGTATGAATGTTGGTATGGAGGGGCACGAATACAAAGTTGATGGTGATGAAGAAGAAGATGATGAGGTTCAAGAAGTTGAGGCTCGAGCAAACAATAATCCACTTACAATTGACGATTCCGACGACGAGGAAGATATTGTATTGCCAAAGAAGAAGAGGCGAAAGAGAATAATCCTTGAGTCAGAGAGTGATAGTGATTGAGTATCAAGGTGCTTGATTTGAGGCTTGACGGTTGCTCGCGAGATTTAATGGTGTTTATCAAAGCTTTAGATGGATATTTTCCCATCTTCTAGAACATATTAAGCTAATGTGCCATAAAAAAAAAACGCATTGGCTAGAAGGATACCGCTAGATCTTCTCCCCAAAAACGAGTCAATGAAGAACAAACTAGGAGGAAATAATAGAGGACCGCCATCTCACATGGTACACCTTCTCGTATTAAACCCACACAGTGGTGATACAACTTCGATTTACTTTCGTACAATGGGGGATTGTCGTTGTTACGCGAGGTGTTATTCCAAACTTGTTAATTCGAGTATTGAGTTGACTTGTAAGTTAGGGAGAGGTGTAATCAATCATACTGAATATTGCCATAAACTTCAATGGCATTGGCTCCCGGATGCATACTCATTCATTCTTCAAGTTGGGGCTGATATCATGATCCATGCGTTGTGTGATAGGGTGAATCATGCTGAGGCCGTTCTCAATCTACCCA
>Ga0214478_100697_pt1 | contig 19075 bp, 16 predicted proteins | sample M1_20Mar14CPVII9_2_FD_178001 | JGI IMG/M metagenome (GOLD analysis project Ga0214478, IMG submission 178001) | Marine eukaryotic communities from Monterey Bay, California, United States - M1_20Mar14CPVII9sort6BwellD7 | ecosystem: Environmental > Aquatic > Marine > Unclassified | place: USA...
AATGCACTGAGCTGGAGGCGAACCCTGTTTCATGTGTGTCACCGTGGTCAACACACTACAATTTAGTGTCTCATAATAATAATATTATTATTACTACTATTATTATTAAGCACAACATTCTCCTTCGTCACCTCAAGCAGTCAAGATAATCCATCCCACCAATCTAATCCAACAACATGAAGCTATCATTATCATCTCTCGCCATCGTCGGTATTGCAGTATTCCTTCCCAGTGCTACAGGACACCTTCGTCCTATTCCTCAAGCATCATTATCGGTAGAGGACGAAGCTGATCATTATCAAGTGTCACCGGCCTCTAATCTGGCCCAACTCCAAGATCAGACCATGTTAAGTGAGTTGTCTCAGCCTCTAGATGTTGAGGATACTCAAGTCCAGGCTCAAGGACGGAGGCTAGAATCGGATGCCCTTCAAGCGTTTCAAGCTCGTTGTGATGCTACAACGACATCTGGAGAAACAGGCAGTAATGCATATGTTGATTGTATTGGTGGCTTTGTTAGGGATATTAACACTGACCTCCCTACTTCCCAAACTTGTGCTGCGGCATGTGATGGTGAATGTTGTACTGGAGGTACTGCATGTGGGATTGTTGTATCTGATGGCACAGTCGTTAATGGCTTTACAGGCAAAGGTAAGAGCAGAAGGTTTATCCTTCATATTGTGTTATTTTGATTTTATCATTTGTATGTTCATCATTTTGTTCGTATCACTTATTAACTGCTCCTCTTCTTCTCTTTTCCATTGTTCTTTTGTAGTTTGCCGTGATGGTTCGTGTGGTAGTACTAATGCTTGCTTAGCAGCCAGTATTGATTGTGTTGTTGGTCCATCTTGCAAAAACCAACAATCGTGCGTAGGCGCAACAATTGGTAGTGTTGATTCGTCTTGTAATGGCAATGGTATTAATGGTTGCTTTGGTGCTGAATTAAGTGGTGTTGATTTGATCAACTCGTGTAATGCTTTCCGTGCTTGCCTAGCAACTAGTGGAGATGGGGCTTTTGATGAATTGATTGACTGCTGCAATGAGGATGATCAATGCTTTATTAAAGATGGACTTGATATTGTTAATGCTGGTTGTGTAAGTTATATGTGTATTTAAATTCTTGTCAAGAAGAATCAAACCACTCACATTCTCTCATTTATAAACATATGATAGCCTAATGCACCAAGCGAAGTGCCCTCTCAGTCCTTGGTGCCCTCCATCAGTGTTCAACCCTCATCTCAGCCTTCCGAGAGTAGCGAGCCCTCATTGGCTCCAAGTAACTCGGCTGTTCCTTCTACAAGTGTTGAGCCCACAGTGAGTGATGCCAAGTCGGCCAAGAAGAAGCCCAATTCCAAGAAGAAGATGAAGAAGAAGAAGAAGAAGAAGGGGAATAGGGGTAAGGGGGGCAAGAAAACCAACCCGTGGGGGTGAAAAAGTGTTATCCTGCTGTTTTGTTAATCCTGAATTGAAAAGAAGTTGTTTGTTATTGAATCGTTGAAGATATTATTGGTATGTATGAAGACGTTTAGTGTATAAAGTGCGTCGTATACATACGCATACCTATCAAACATGTAATAGAATAAAGAAATTAGTTTGGTAGGAAATATCGTCTTATTCATTTAAAATCTTACTTTGGAACTGGTTGTAACAATCCAATAGCAACACGTTCACCTCTCGTAACTGTCTTCATACCATGATCATATTCACCTTCTTTACTAGCTTGGAATAGTATCAAATCACCCGCATCTAACTTTGGACTGCATATTCGAATCACTGAGGGATGTTCCTTCTTCTTCTTCTTGCCAGTTGTATAATCATCGTCACATCGTTTGGCAGGGACGTTCCTTCTTCTTTTTCTTGCCAGTTGTATCATCAACACATCGTTTTGCAACATAGAATTCACCACCGTCATAATCTGAACTGTTTGATAACATTAATAATCCTTGATATGGAAAGTAATCATCATCCTTGATGCTATCCCGATGCGCCCAATTCTCACCACCCTCTGAGTAGTTCAGTAGTATATACTTTCGTTTATCAGATGTATTTGTTATTGTTTCTTCCTTTTTAAGAGAGCTTACGATAACATTTTGCAGTCGGTTTAGATATGTATTGCCTTTTATATCATTATAACGTCCTTCTTTCCCATTACCTGATGTATATAGTAGCTTATGAACCTTTGGATGTTCTTTAATCTGTGTTGCATCGGGATGACTACTGCCAGTAGTTTCACCTGTTAGTAGTTTTTGTATGGTTGATTTGTCAACAGCATTGGGTATGACTGCCATACCCGTTTCATCTATCGATGCTTTAATACTATCCGATAATTGCTTTGAGAAGATGCATTCATTGTTAGTACATCCGATCTTGACAATACCATCTTCCAACTCTACATTACTGTCGAAGTTAGATGCTTTCCATTCTACATCCTCAACTTTAACCTTTGTAATCTTTGGTAGTGTTTGTTTTGGCATACTTTTCCAATCATCACGTTCATATATCTTGACAGCCTCATCGAATAATGCACCGACTGCCTTTCTATATGGAGTTTCATTAGTTGCAATCCATCCCATACCAAGTATATTCAATGCCTCACGAATTGCAACTTGTTTGCGTTTACGTTTACCATTCTCAATTTTTGTATTGAATAATTGTGGATCGATATGTGCTAATGCATCCCATATGTATTGATCTAGGTTGTGTAGTAGACCGCCTTCTGGAAAGTATATAGGTTTACCAGTCCTCGAATCGAATAATTTTGGTTTCTTCTGTGGCCATGATTGCAATGATGTTTGTGGTTGTTTTGGTGAGGTTGTACTGCGGGCTGATGCAGTAGCAGAGGAAGAAGTCTTTTGTCGTTTATTTTTAGTTGTATTTGTACTCATGAGTATCGAACGAATTGATTTAATTAGATATACCGCTTTACTTGTTATTGTTATGTTTGAGTGGTCGATAGTTGTATTGATCTTTAGGATACCAAGATTTTGAGATTAATATTAGTGTATATATATACTGATGCTGACGACTCCTAACGACACTGACAACGGCTAATTTCCGCCGTCAATATCTAACAGAGGAGGCGGCGCGGCTGATAATATGAGTCTACGAGTCTGTGATAGCAAAGTATTAAGTTAGGAGAGGGAGATAAGAGAGAATAAACAGGAATAGAATGTGTATTTTAGCGATACAACGTCGAGTTTTTAGCTTGTGGCGGGCGTTAGTAACCATTTAGTTGTGGGTTGTGATTTGATGTAAAGATCCGGTATATACTTATTAGACCCTTCCTTCATATCCCCATTTGGTAAGTGGAGATATTTTGTATTATCATTGATTCGATTCTTATGCCGCCTAAAATCTAATTATAGATTATAGATTTTAATGTTATCTATCTCACAACGTGCACCTTCTTTGTGTTTACTAAAACCACTACTGTGTATATACCCTTTTATCTACTATACAGATATAAAATAGTACCACATAACAATATGTCATCGTCAGAAGATAATAAGAGAGTAACAAGAAGTACCGCCGCCGTCTCTAACAACAAATCAAAAGATAAACAACCAGCTGTATTCTCTTTTGATTCATCCGAACAATCATCTCCTGCGTTCTCTTTTGACTCATCTAAATTAAACATTAGCAATCCAACAACAAAATCAGACCCTACAAATAGTAAAGGATCAGCTACCTCATTTACATTCGGTGCTGCATCCCCTATTACTAATAATAATGACGGCACTACATCCCCTATAATTAATTAATACAAACAACAAGAAAACATCAAATAGAAGAAAGGCAGCCACCACGAAAAAGAATGTAACATCAAAAACAACCGCACCCAAAGGCCCGGTAAACGATCTACCACAATCACCGCAAGATATAACAGCACAATCATTAATAATCGAAAAGAATGCCGAATTAGAATGTCAAAGATTATTACCAAAGAAGAAGATTACACGTGCTAAATTCGATGAAGCCGAAATTGCCAAGAAGGAAGGTAATCGATTATTCACACAAGAACAATCATATGCCAAAGCAATTGAACAATATAACATCTCCATCAAATGTTATCCAACCGAGGCGAGTTATCGTGGTAACAGATCAGTATGTTATACAAATTTAAATGATCATTTAAATGCATTATATGATGCCTATATCGCTACACGTGTGGCACCACATTGGTCCAAAGGATTTTATAGATTAGCAACGACACGATTGGCATGTAATAGATATCAAGATGCCATGGAGGCAGCGTGGACTGGATTACAAATTGAACCCAGTAGTCCAGGATTAGTGAGGGTTTTTAGGAATAGTGTTATTAAGGAAAAGATGGATTATGAAAATAAGGAACGTATGGCAAAGGCAATGGCGGCGATGAAAAAGGCTGAGAAGAAGGCTGCTGCTGAGGATAAGAAGAAGGAGAAAACGAAGGGTATTAATGAATTGTTAGTTGCTGCCAATACTGGAGGGTTTAGCATGGGTATATAATGTCGTGTGAGGTTGGAGGTGATGATGTTGGGATGGTAGTTTTAAAATCAGTTGTATAGCTATATGTTATTATTAAGATGAATCCAATTCAATCTATAATACTAACACATCTCTCCTTCTTAGCCTTGCCGTAGATCAATAGCATGCCGATATTGATTATCTTTTGTTACCGTGTACCAATCCTTCAAATCAACAACATTCCGTGCCAAGTAACACATGCTATTGAACATGTCAAACACAGCCATCTCAGCCTTCTTTTCGCGTGCCACTTCCTCACATTCTTCAAATGCACCACATTCTATAAGAACATGATCAAAGTATTCTCCTTCCTTATTGAATGATCCCATACTGAAGAGACGTACCCATCCTTTACCCTTTAATTCCTTTGTTAGTGCTGACTTTTGTGTTAATCCGGGTGGACAGCAGATTGGTTGTGTCTCATTCTCTAATAGGAAGGCTCCGTTCCGTACCTTGTTGGTTCCACACATTGTTGTAAGGTCGTGTGCTTTAGAAAAGTCTTGGATTGTAAAGTTCTTATTTAATATCTTTGGCGTAGTACCACATTTGCATAGACCAGCATCGATAAAGTGTTGAAATGATGATGACGATGATGATTCGTTGCATGCCTTGTCGCATATCAAAATGGCATCTACGGGTGTGAGGTATGTTTGATCTATAGGCTTGTTTATGACTGTAATCACCTCTTTCATCTCAGGTGGAGAGTCGTCTAACACAAACCAATATCCCTTTTGTTTCCACGGTGAGCAGTAGTCTATACATTGCCCGTCTTCACTGCATTGTACTCGCCATGTACTGGGAAGTCCAGTCCTACCCACATTGCACATTCCACATATGATAGTCTTACCACATCCATCCGACCATTCACCACACTGCTTACCCAACTCTACACAACTCTTTGGTTTACATATATTCCCATCTTTATCTAATTTGAGACCATGACGTTCAATTATACCTTCTTTATCATTCCTCAACTCATCCCATGTCATGTATCGATGACATTTGTTCGTGCCTACCATTTGATTGAATTTGTACTTGACTGCTTCATATACAGCTCGATCTGCATGATCTTGAAACCCATTTAAATGTTTAGTTGTAAATATCTTTTGTTTGGTTGATTTGTGCACATTGCTAAATTCACCTTGTAGTGGTGTATCCCAATAAAGTGTATCAGTACTATCATGATTCTTCTTCTTACCACCAAACAATCTATGAAATTGACATATACTTTCATTCCATTCCTCCGTCAAACCCACAAAGTCTAAATGATTCAATATAACATCTAATGCCATTTGTAAGTTCTCAATACCATTCTCTTGAAGTATCCCATCGGCACAAGTCTCACCACTTAACATCCGTGTCATACATCCTGCTATACCTGGATATCGTGCAAAGCATTCTAATGGATTGTGATATGTCTTGTTGGAATTGTTAATTGTACAGGAATGCTTTGTTGTTGGATTACGTTGGTATGAAGCGTCGACTAATCCTTTGTATAATTCAGGTGTAAAGCCGTTTGAGTGTCTTCCATCGTAATAGGCTGATAAGATTCGATCTTCCGGCTGACGAAAGAATGAAGCTATAGTTATATTATTTGATATTTCAGATCCCCATTTACGTATCATTTTTGAATGTTTGACACGTTGATAATGTGGTGTATTTATATATGATTCGTCATTCTCTAAATCATGTGCTAATGCAGCATGCTGAGTACCACCGACTAATCCCAATGGTATATCTGTACTCAACTCTGTATTATTAGGTATCATGTTTAATGCACCATACATTTCCCAGGGATAACGTTTCATTAATACAAAATCATACATTGAATACGATGTGTTATCAAACATACTACAGGAATGTGAATTAACATTCAAATCAATATATCGATTGGTTGTTGAGGATGTGTAGCTCCATAATGTTGATATGAAGGATGTGCCTGTTTTGGGAATGTGTAACCATCGTATTCTTTTTGGTTTGGATGGTAGCTTAGTTTGTTGTGTATTGAGACAAGTGCATATATGCATACCATTTGCTTTTTGAGTATGTCGTTCGTCACTAACAACTGATTGCTGCCTACTTTGTTGCTGCTGAGCTGCTCGTTGCAGTAATTCTCGTGTTGTAAGCTTTTCTCTAATTAATGTATTGTTTTTAGCTGTAGATATCGGCCAACGTTGCAACTCTTTCTGTTGACTATCCAATAAACTACTAAACTTCTTTCGAGATGGTGCATTAAAGGATTGCAAACTATTGTCAGACGCCGCCATTCTGCCACCATCTTTGACAAGTTTGGAATGCGTATATATCACGGAAAACATACCAAATAGTAAAATGGCTGATAATATTAGTATCAAACGTATTGATGAGCTGCTTGATAACTGTCGTTTGTTGTTATTTTCACTAACAACCGTCATCTTATTGTTAGCACTCAGTTTGGTGCCTTTGAGCTTGGACGGAGACGTCATACTACTACGATTAATTATATAGCTGTGCAATCATATCCTCGTTATATAACATATCAACAACTCTAATACCAATCTCCGAGTAACAAACCAATACATAAACAAACCTCAGCAAATACTAACTACCAACACCAAAATGGAACTTATTAATTAAGATACTGGAACTTTCGTATAAAGCGGAACTTCCAATTATACTCATTTATTCTTTGCTTGTCAAGAGAGCAAGAAGGATGCCGTGGTACGAGCCTGCCGCGAGGGCTCCTACATCCCAACAAAGATATAACAATACTAATACTGATAATGATGATCATACAAATGTACAAAATTATCTAGACGAGCAGTGGAACTTTCCTCGTAATTCAACTACTAACAACAATCACAATAATTATGATGGATTACAATTTGAGGTTGAGAATCAATTACGAAGTAGTGGCGTATTGCCATCACCTTTATCAATGAATAATATTAGTGGTAATTACTCTGCGTTACAATTTGGTGGTATGACTCGTCGAGGTGAAGTAGAGCAGCAATCTACTGCTAATAATCTCGGTCAACAAAATAATGAGATGAACCATATCGATAGCAATATGCCGGTTAGTAAGACAGCTGCGTTCTTCCATCCACGTCCTGTAATGGCATTAATGCCTTATAAACAATTCTTTAGCCCAATTGCATGCCCTGATGATGATGATAATGATTGTAGTGATGTGTTGGATGATAAGCGAAAGCAGTCTGCTAATGAAAATCATAATGTGGGTGCACCATTATTACGCAATAGCCAGGCCCCTCCTCAACAAGAATATGATTTCCAACAATCACAACAGCAGAATTTAACACCAGCAGATGATAATCTAGCAAACATCAATCATACCACCCAAGATGATCGTCAAGGAAATACAAATAGAAGTCCACAACCTCCTTCATCCAATCTCAAACCAAAAGACTTATTCTCATCCTTTATTGCCAAACCAATATCCAATCATAATAGTACTGCAAATGCATTTAAAGTACCACCAAAGCAAAGTAAGTTGGTTAAAGATTCAAATACTGGACAGATGAAATCATCCCTAGCTACTAATGATAATAATAAGAATAACAGTAAGAAAAGTTCTTGGGATGATTATGGTGGCAGACCAACCGTAAATAATGCTGATAAGAAGGAGAATTCACCAAACAAGGCAGCAGCCAAGAAGAAGAAAAAGAAGAAATCAAAACAACAGCAGCAGTCTGACGGTACTGACATTACTGATTACTTAAATGGCAATAAGAAACGAGTTAGTAATGAAAAGAATGCCAAAACAAAGACGAAGAAGAAGAAGAAGAAGAAATCAAACAATACTACTAGTACGGGTACTGAATTGGATATACCAGCATACAACACTGATGATATACTACTAATCAACAACAACAATCCCACACAAAGTATACCAAAACTAACTCAAGAAGACTTTGCCGGTATAGAAGAAATGGAATTACAAAATGTTGCGCAATGTATGGAGGGGATGCGTCTATTTTTAGAAAAGTTTGGTAATCAACAGTTTGTTGCATTCTCATTACTCTTTTTAGATGAATATACTGGTAATTATACAACAACATCATCATCTGCTCCTAATGATAATAATGGTAAGCAAAAGAAGAGTAAGAAGAAGGGCGGTGGCACACGTAGTAACAAATTTACATTACCAAACTCTAATAACAATAATCGGGGGTATGAGGTAACAACACCATTTGTACCATCGAGTAAAAAGTATTGCACACCTAAGGGTCAATCATGCACGGCATGGAATTGTACGTGTGATGATCAGATACGTTCACTAAGGGCATCGGCATCGTTGTTGGGTGCCATGTTTGTATTCAAGAATACGGTTGATATTGAGGGTGTGGGGTAGTTTGTTAGTTAGTTAGTTTAGATTTCAGGCTACGACTTGGTTATCCACCTCTGGAAGCGTGTTCCTTGCTATTTCCTGCACAGATATATATAAGTTACTTAATTTCATATATGAATACTATCCTGTCGCTGATTTCTCATTAAAGGCGAGTAGTTTCTCTTACTAGCGTCTAATTCAGATTTGTGCGGTCTCATGAGATAGTTCCATTAAGCTTGACTCAATGTTAAAGAACTAGAGCTCGATAGAAGCCGTTGAATTGTATACTAGGGAGGCACTGCGGTTAGTTGAGACCTGCTTAAACGAGAGGGGTTTCCCAGAGGAATGCGAAGCGATTGCAATCCTCAATTCTCTCCTATCTCTTAGGTGCCGACGCTAGTTCAACCAATATCGAAAATCAGGTTGGTGAATGGGAATGCTTCCTACTACCACTTGGTCCAACAAATGATGAACAAGGTGAACCACCAAATGAAATTGAATATCAACGAATGTCAAATTGGCCAATCATTCCTTTTCTATGTGGTGTTAGTTTAAGTGATCGATGGGCAGCGTTTGAGGCTATACTGCTCAATCAACGTACCAAGTTGGTGACATATAATGCCACGGTATCATTACTGCCCTATTATCAACACTTGGCTAGTGATGTGGTTAGTAGTAGAGTATCTACCTTTGCTGCTTGTATAGCAGGCGGTGACAATAACAGCAATTCAAATGGTATGGCGACACCTAGCAATAGTAGTGTCAACATTAGAAATGATGGGTATATACAATCTATTTGGGATTTACGATTAGTCTCATGGATGTTGCGAGATAATGCCACCGATACCGAGCTTGAGTTTAGTACCTTCCAAGAGGGATTTGCTCATTTGGCACCCCAAGATGAGTTACATTCTGATATGTCAGCTGTTATGCAGGGTTGTATATCAGCCAAGAACTCGTTACAACTCGTGTACAAACTATATCCCATCATGAATGGACAACTTGTAAGGGGAGGACTGTTGGATTCGTTGGAGGTTATTGAGCAGCCAGTCCAATCTATCTTGGCACAGATGGAGTGTCGTGGTGTTGGTTTCTTCCCTCATCGTCTCAAACGAATTGAAGTACAACTCGAATCTAGACTCGAGGAACTCACCACGTCGGCTATCCAAATTACCAAAGATCCGGACTTTCTACTATCATCTCCTCAACAAGTATCAAGTTTTCTGTTTGATACACTCAAACTATCAATGCCTGCTGGTTTAGTTGCCAAGAACAAGACGGTACATCGATCTACATCCGAAGAGGCCCTCAAGGCAATTAGATCGGAAATGAAATCACGAACCGGATCATCACCTCAGATTATTGATATTATATTGGAATCAAGACAGCTCAACAAGCTACTCACGACATATATTCGGCCATTGCCCAAAGTATGCAGGAGGAACAATAATAATAATCAAGCCAATGGGGCTAGTCCCAAGAGAAGTAAGAAACAACCAGCACGAATCTATCCACAGTGGATGCAGACTGCTACACGAACGGGACGACTCTCCTGCCGTAAGCCTAATCTACAACAGATACCCAAGAAGGGAGCATTTGGTGTTGATCCTCGTGAGGCTTTTGCCGCTGATCAGGGCCTGTGTTTATTTGCATGTGATTACAGTCAAAAGGAAGTGCGAATCTTGGCACACATGAGTGGAGACGAGGCACTAGTATCTCTCTTCAGAGGTGATCCTAATATTGATATCTACAAGCAAATGTCAAGTATTATTCGTAACAAACCATTGGATACAATTACAGATCAAGAACGTGCTCAGTTCAAGCAAGTTACACTAGCAATTCTATACGGTATGAGTCCAAATCAAGTAGCAAAGAAGTTATCCATTAGTAAAACAAATGCTCAACAAATGATGACTGATTTCTTCCGTCGATTCCGACGTGTAAAGTCGTGGATGGACGAGACGAAGTCAAATGCAAGGAAGAATGCATATGTCACAACCATTGCTGGTCGTAAACGGTACTTGGATGATATCAACTCGGATGACAATTCAAAGCGAAGTCAAGCTGAGCGTCAAGCTATCAATACCGTCATCCAAGGCTCAGCTGCTGACTTGATGAAGGCTGCCATGATCAATATGACTACCAATCTTACACGTTGGCAAGATGTGAGTAGTCGTCCACGTATGCTACTACAGATTCATGATGAAATGATACTCGAAGTTCGTTTCAATGAGAATGATATCAAGGATCTAAAGGATATTGCAATTAAGAGCTGTTGCAATGATTGTGAGAGGTTATTCCAACTCAAGGTGCCTCTGTTACTGAACTGCTCTGCTGGTATGTCGTGGGGTGCAATGCGAGATCTATGATTGAGGTAGCCATGGTGAAGAGTAGAAGGGTAGAGCTAGTGGGGTAAACAGTAGACCTAAACATAACAATTTATAACAAGATCATGCACTTTATTTGACTACTACTTGCCATACTTTGGAAGAGTAGATAGTCCTCCGATACCTGGATTGAGGACATTTAGTGGATCCATCTTCTTCCATCGCTGTTGCGTATCTTTTGGTGCATGATATTCGGTACCATGTCCATGCTCGGCTGGTAACTTGCCTCCTTCTTCTTCCACGATGTGCTTAAATGCCATCTTCTCTTTATATGTGTCAACTCCTAATGCATAGGCTATATCCTCATGCACTACATTGCATCCAAAATGAGAATATCTCATTCGTTTTAGTGGTTTGGCTGCCGAGGATGCAAGTTGAGGTGCTAGGCCTCCATTCTTTGGCAGTGCATAGTCGACAGAGATGCCTTGAATATCCTCACCGACACAATATGCCTTAAAGGCTAGAGCTGCAACAAACCGAAATGCATTCAAGGCTGTCATATCAGATGACGATTCAGCTTCTACCACTGATACAATCTTTCCACCCACATCCTGATTCTCATCTGCTACCATCTTATCATTGTACTTCTTGACGAATGCATCCATTCGGTCTAAAAATCTATCCATAGTACCATCTCCGAATTCTCCTACGGCCACTAAACAGTGATGATCCCATTCTTTACCAGCTATCATGAACTTCTTGGGTATAGCCTCTGGTACCCATGGATTGAAAATGTATAACATCTTGTCTGTAATGATTGGAGCCCATGAGAACGGAAGACTCTCAACTTTTGTTTTAATACTCCACAAGAATCCCATTATATCACTACCCAAATACTTTATCATATGTGTACCTATCCGTCCTGAACGATCGATTATATCAATAGAATCTCTATCCATGTATTCACAACTAATTGGTAGATCTGTCGAATTGTTTAAGCATACCTCTCTCCGAAATGCTAATGTTGTTTCCATATCTGGAAATGATACCCAGAACATCCGTTTCTTTGTAGGTGCTGGGAATGTATCGTGAACAGTTGCTAGCATAACAACCTTACCCTCGGATCGATTGCAATCCTCTCCTGTTATATCGGCATTATATCTCGACACATCCTTCGTACATTCACAGACTGTATTATGATAATTCGAATCACTTGCCTTGGCACGTCCAAATTTGGAATTGGATGACCTTGCCATACTTCGTTTATAACCCTGCTTGACATCATTGGCATATATATCCAACTTACTAACCGCGTCATCTAACCCATTCTTATTTACAAAGTCCGAATCTTCCATCCCTCGTATACCGAGTGTGTTAACTACCGTGATTATATTCTCCCCCCACTTGTTACGACTAACTTTGCAATATAATGCACGATCTGTACGTGATGGTCCTTTACGAACATATACACCACCAGAACCAAACGCTACACCCGCTGCAGTAGTTGGATTAAGAAATGTTGAACCAAGTATTGAATGTGATTCTCTATCGGGGAACCAACTTGATATTGATGTAGCTAATGGTGATATACCACATCCTGCTAAGCATACTACACGCTTTCCATCATCTATTGGAAAGTGTGTATCTAAACGTTTCATTGATAAGATAACTGCTGGACGAGTATCTGTTGTATCGTTCCTTGGTACAGAACTATTATAGTTGCAATGTTGTAGAGTTTGTAGATTAGTGTCACACATCTTATGCACACAATTTGATAGTAAACATACAAAGTAACCTATAAACATCACTTACCCACCAGTTAAACCAGTATTACTACCCTGAGGCAAAACGACACATCCAGCATCCACAATTAGTTGTAAACATTTCACAACCTCTTTTAATGTTCCTGGTTGGACTATACATAATGCATTACCGTGACCTAATCTTGCACCTTTTAAATATATAGAATTGGTACTGGATGGGTTTGTACCATCGATTACATGATTTTGACCTACAATCTTTCGTAACTTTGTTGGTAGTACTGTTTGATCTTCTGTTAATTGCAACTTGACATTTGATTTTGGTGTATCTTCTACTTCTTCCTCGCATGAACAACATCCACTAGTTTCACCACTTGGTAATTCACGATTGGTATTTATTGTATTTAATGTATTTGAGTGTGATGTTCCTATACAATATCCACTAAATAAGGAAACACTTGCTATTGATAGGGCTGTTAGTGGATTGATAGTATATTTGGATTTTGTATTGGTGTTTGTTTTGATGGTGGCGGCAGCCACTGAGGACGACGACGAAGAAGTAGAAAATGAAAGTGCATATATTGCAGTAGATGATAGACGTGTTGGTAGCACATTATGATGTGAGCGTATAGCCACCCTACGAGCTATTAAAGATGCCGCCATTTTGATGAAAGTGAACACTGATTTGAATCCTTTTAGAGATTTCATGGGTAGGAAAAGTACTTACGCGACGATGAAATGATTGCTCACATCTTGTGCACTATTTTTTCCTATGGACATTAGTAGGAAGAGACGAATCATCTGCAATAGACACATGATAAATAGAATTCAGAAACATCAATACAAACATATCTACTTTATCATCTTCTCTATCTATATGTCTTGGCCAAGTCGTAACCTAGAAATCTCTATACTAATCTAAAGCCACACATCTCAAGTGCACTTCTCAATCTATACCATCATCTTCTCTATCTATATGTCTTGGCCAAGTCGTAACCTAGAAATCTCTATACTAATCTAAAGCCACACATCTCAAGTGCACTTCTCAATCTATACCTTGCGAAAGTCAATATCAATCATAGAATAATCAACATCATAATATCCAGTCTTAGGGTTGGTCATCACTGCCTCGGGGACTAAATCTAACAAGTCTTGAGCCATGGCTCCAATGTACACACTGTTTGTATCCACACCGTCTCTGAGGAAATCAGCCATATCATCACGATATTTAAAAGTGTAGATTGGAATTCCTGAGGGAGATCTGCCAACTTGTTTGATGTTGTCTTTCAGACGCCTGTCAGAATTGGTCTCTGCACAATGTAATGAGTACAAGAGGTAAAGTACGTTAGATATACTCTCTCATTAGTATTAGAACAAACTCATACCACGACAACATAAGAAGATTCGGTAGGTACTTACCAATCTTCATGTTACCATCTATCAAGTGACATGGAAGAGAAGAGTATCAGATGAGGTGAGTCAGTCAGGTAGCAATGATATGGGCACGAATCGGCTTGATATCATGATTATGATTGCTTACCTTTGTCCATCTTTGCACACATTGCTCCATTGAAGTACGGTTTGCATGGCTTGTCCTCCCACTCTCTACTCTCGGGATCGTGTATCTTGTGAAACGTATCAATGGCTGCATGTGCCTCGGCCGTCTCCTTAGACCACGAGTCGTACGGTGCTAAAGTTCCATTATCAACTCTAACAAACGGTGACATGTTTAACCCTCGTTTACGAGCAATATCGGCTGCCTTGACGTACAATTCACGTCCAGGAGCATCCATCTCAAGACCAAATCTCTGGTAGGCACACTTGGCATCAAGTCGGTTCTCATCTAAAGTCTCAAGTTGAGATGCAATGTGTTGAGCAATATCTCTTGTACAATTGTTGGGCGGTGGTAGTAGACGCTCACAAAACTGACTAGCTGCTCGATAAATGCATGAGTTTGCCTTACCATCCAATACTGTTGATACACATTTGCTACGAGCACTTGGGTCAACTTCTGGTTGTAATAGTCGATTGGATAGTCGTTACCAGTGAAGGCCATTGCTCCCATGTTGAGAAACTCCCAAGCTCGAGTTCGAGTACAAGTCAGAGTCTCTGTCTGATTGCACAGCTCGTCAAGTATCTCATAGTAGATTGGTTGACGAACGATTGGAGTCCAATTCTCGTCTAGATGTTCCTTGGCAGCTATCTTACCCCATCGAAGCAAGGCATCAACTGGCTCTTCGTCCTCAAAGACGACAAGATCAGGAAGCTTACCCTCGAAGGTATGCATCGCTTGGTCAACTTGAGTATCAGGCTCAATCAACAAAGTTTGAAGTATGGCCACGAGAAAGACGAGCCACAGTGAAATGATTAGCTTTTGAGATGACTTGACTCGTCCTTTCAAACAAGGAATACATGTGACGGACATTTGCATAATCACAAGGAGTGCAACAAGTACCCAAACACAAAAGAATGGATGCTCAATCTTGGACTTGACTGTTTCTTCCTTCAAGAACTCTGACATTTTAGTACCGAATGGCATGCTGACAAATGTAGATCTAAACTTGACTCCAGCAAACTGTCGATTGCAAGTTTCGTTGCCAAACCTTTCATAGTCGAGCTTGGTTACTAGAGAGAGTGTATGTTGAGATGTAAAGAGAGTGGTACTGTTAGATGACAAGTAGTACTACACACACATACACTTAACACATCACACGAACAACTACTTACTTCCAGTCTTTTGAAAGATGACGGCTCTTGTTCGATCACAATTGACATCTTCTTTGGCACAGATCTCATTATGTGTTGCAATTTGATCATCAAGTGTAAGATTGTAGCTCTGTCGTAAGTTGTACAGCACATCTACAACTTCTTCATCTTGCCAAATGACAAGCTGACCCATATTGACGTCACCCATTGTGAAATTAGCATCAAAGTGCTTCACAGCCCTGAGTCGTCGACAGTCGACATTGGGCTTGGCACAGATTTGAGACGCTAAACCTTGAAAGTCCCAACCCTTCTTGAAGAGCTTGTTGGAAGCAAAGAACGATTGTATGTCATCCACAGGCTCGTTGCCTACCTTGAGCTCGAGTGTGTTGACAAACTCGCCCTCTGGACCTCTGATTGGGATTGAAAAGTAGGCCGCCTTACGTCGATTGCATACTACCAAGTCAGATGATTCACAGACTGATTCGATGATACCTGGGAATCCATAAACAACAACATTCTCTTGACACCACTGGTAGACCTTGTCAGCTGGCTCCTCATTCTCAAATATTGTCAGCTTGTTGGGAATTGGTGATCCATGTTCATCCTTGACAGTTTGGCTGTATACTACAGCAACATTCCTTGTACACTTGACACGATAACCACCCTTGCATGCTTCTTGTAACATGTAGTTCTTAAGACTAATCTCGTCTAAACTCATCTTTGACTTGCGAATGAATCGAACAACGGCATCAATAACTTCTTCACCCTCGTAGATTTCGATCGAACCATTATCCTTGCCAGTTTCGTCCTTGATGAGCTTTCGAAATACTACTGGAGTGGAACGTGTACATTCGATAGACTTGCAAATAACCTGGAGTATATTTTGTCGAAACACTTCACGGTTTCCAATGTCGACGGCAATGCTGTGAACAAAGGCATCGACCGCATCGATGGGCTCATCGCCTTGTAATACTTCTAGCATGCCCAATGGCTGACCATCGTTTTCATCACTTAGTATCTCGTTTGACCAAATCCGTGGTCGGTTTCTATTACACTTGACAAGCTCACAGAGTTGAGGAAGTAAAGTGTCGGCTAATTGAGGAAAGTACGACTCGATGGAATGTTGTTTGGCGAAGTTGTATATTGTATCAATTGGTTCACTACCATTGTCATGATATGTGTATTCACTGGAGAATGAATCGTCGTCGTCAAGAACAATTTGTTGTGAGAAGAGGGTTGCAAATTCCTTCGTGTAGGGAATACCTAAACTCTTTACTTCTTCAAAGACTTGTTGCCTAGCTACAAAGTCGACTCCGTATGGACGTAAAGAATTGTAGATTACATCTACAGGCTCCTCATGTTGATGGATAACGACATTGGCCTGCCATTGATTATCAATGTTGATTGTCTTTTGAAATATAATGTTGTTGTTGTTGTCATTGGTATTGTTTGAGTCGTTATTTGGGGTGGGGGTAGTAGGCTGTTGCTGTTGTTGAGCAGTAACTGCAATGCCGCCACTTAGCAGGGATGGTAAGATGATGAAGAGTACTAGCTTGATCATTGTTGTGGTTGAGTGTTGTGTTGCTTGTGGTTTGTTTTGAATTGTGGTTGTGGTGTATGTAGATAGGTACTCTACTCTACCTATATCACTCAATGAAATCTCACTCTCATTTTCATTCGCTTAATGACACCGCAACACATTGTGATAAACAATACAGTAAGCTCGTCATACCACAACAATAACATCCGCCAAAGAGGAACATTGCATAGTCACCTCTAATACTTGTCTGTTTTGATAGTTGGGTAGAGCCAAACACGCTTATTTCAGACCTACCTCATCTCAGATTCTCCACATCCATCTCCCTTTGCTTTGCTGTAGACCGTCTCGTAAGAGTAAGAGGAGCAAAGGCAAGGCAAGCCGAAGCAAGACTATTTTCAATTATTAGGTTCCATGTAACATCGTATGATTGTATGTTTGATGAATTGAGATATGATGTAGAAGGTAGGATGTACAGTCTTGAAGATTGAGAGTTGACGTTTTATATTATGGATGATTGCCTCTCAACTTGTTCGAGTCAATTCAAGCATTCTGTCAAATACATCTTCATACTTGGATCGTTTCATTGCAAGTCCATTGATGATATTTTCCAACTTGTGCATCTCTTTTGTATTTTGAACAAACCTCTTCTCAACCTCAAATTCTTGTCGAGCAGAAACAGCAACCTGAGGTATGTCACCCTTGTTTAGACTCTCATATCGATGTAGTAGTTCATCATGTAAATCACAAAGTGATACAAGACGAGCCTTTTCAAATCCTTGTCCTGATACCTCACTTTCCAACTTGTCTCTTAGTTGCATTGTTGTTGATAGTTTCTGTGTACTCTCCCTCAAAACATCTTGTATCTGTGATAGATCTCGACGAGCCGTTACAATACTTTGTTTAGCCTCTTCTATACTATTATCAAGTCGACGTAACTTTTCTCTTGCCATAATCTCAAGCTTGTTCAACTCTCCTTTTGTCATACTTTGTTTCTGTCGTCTGGAATCCCTCGCATCATACTTTGTATTCTTCTTATACTTGACAGCTGTGTTTAGTAATGAGTGTAAAGTTAAGGTTGAGTCAATGAAGAAGAAACCATACACATGTAGACAATATCATATGTCTATCAACAATAATAACTCACCAATATCTTCCCGTTTGTGAATGGCAAGTTCCATATCACGTAGCAGTTGTTCTTGTGTTCGTACTAACGACTCTAACCTGTGCTTCATACGTTGGATCTCCTTCTCCATACCCTTGGTATCAATGGCATCCTTACTAGTATGAAGTTCTTCCTGTGTCTCCTTTTCAACTTGAATCTTCTTCTCCCATACCTTAACTTGATCTTGTGTATCTTTGATTTCATTCAACATCTTCTTGTTGTTAGACTGAACCTCGGCCAATTGATTTTCTAATCTAGTAGCCTGTTGACTAAGTTCCAATAGTTCTCGTTCAAACTCCATGGCATGTACGGCAATCTTATTCTCATACTCGGCTTGACGACGTGTATTCTGCTCAATCAAATCATTAAGACGCGTAATATCAGTATGTAATGCTCTTGTTTTGTAATCAATCGACTTCATTGATGCCTCATTGGTATGAATCTCTTGTACCAACCGCAGTAGTTTTTGTCGAAGTATACCCAATCTCGATGTCGACTCACTATCCTTTTCTTGAATAGCATTTGTTTTACTAATTGTCTTGATAAGTTCAGTCTGACGCAATAACCACTGTCGTTGTAATGCTCGAATATCAGTAGTTTCTTGTTCAATTTCCTTGGATAGACTCTTGATTGTAGACTCTAAAGGTCCAGTGGGTTCCTCATCATCACAATCTTCCACCATTTTATTATACTCGCGATTTAACTTTGCAACTCGTATAGTCTTCTTCTCAATCTCATCATTACAACGAC
>Ga0214478_100698_pt1 | contig 19027 bp, 11 predicted proteins | sample M1_20Mar14CPVII9_2_FD_178001 | JGI IMG/M metagenome (GOLD analysis project Ga0214478, IMG submission 178001) | Marine eukaryotic communities from Monterey Bay, California, United States - M1_20Mar14CPVII9sort6BwellD7 | ecosystem: Environmental > Aquatic > Marine > Unclassified | place: USA...
ATTGAACCCGCGTCACTCATAAGCATTGCCGCTTCCCAGATCAACCAGGTCGGTCCGAAATTTGTGACTAGCCAGACACAACGTATACAATTCGCAAAATTCAACTCAAGGGCAGGGAAGGATGCACTACAAGATAGAAGTTTCAGGTAAGCACAGTTTGTTTCTTTTGTTGTCTACAACATTGGCCAATAGAATTTGTTTGTTGTCAAACCATGTATGGGGAGAGAGGAAGTATATATACCAGAAGGATAATGTTCAGGTATCTTTTAGGATACCGAGACACATGAATGTCAGTTTCACTCAAACGAACCTCCCACATCCCTTTCTATAACCAAATCATATCAGGAGGGCAATATACTATACACAAAACGGACTTGACTTCCTTTATGACGTTCTCTGGCGTGAAGACGTGCGTGAAGACGTCCATGATTTGACTCTACAGTTATATCAAGATGCAGCTCGTTCATGTTCAGTGAGGAGTTTTTACTACAAGAACGAGATTCTATCATATACCAATGCCATTATTGAGCATGCTACTCTTGAAGACTCATTGGCAACACAAGACTTATTGATTAGATGCTATGAGGTATCAGGTCAATATGACAAAGCCATTGATCACGGACTTACCGCATTAAGGCAACTTGGCTTTGATTTACCCGATACTCCAACTCCCTCTTTAATGTCACAAAAGATAGTGGATACTGAGCGGCTGATTCTTTCTCATGATACTGATCAGCTTATGAAAGAGTTCAACAAAGTTGACTCAAAAACACGAAACGTACTTCGATTAGTTGATTCCATCATCCACTCTGCCTACCAGATTGGAAGTCCCTACTTTCTTCTCTGTGGTTGTGAAGGCGTAAAGTACTCGTTAAACCATGGCTTTTGTGATACCTCAGCACCAGCACTTGGTGCATTCGCTTACTTTAAGTTGATGTTACAGCAAGACTTTAACGGTGTCCGCTTCTACGTGGATATGATAGTTGAGATGGTGAAGAAGTCCAAATTGTCCATGTTGTCTTTTGGGTATAAGTTCTACGGTTTTCTAAACTTCTGGTATGTTCCACTGAGAGACACACAAACGATCTTGTTAAACTTATATAAAAAGGCAATACGAAGAGGGGAAACTGCAGTTGCATACTCATCACTGACTGGATACTATCGCTTTTCCTTCTTCTGTGGGGATAAGTTATCAATATTATCCAAGGGTATTGAACAACAACTGAAATCAATGGTGAGTGTAAAGTGATTGGCGGTATTCACTGCTTTGTTTGTCTTCTGGTATGTATAACATGTTTCTTGTATCTACTTAAACAGGCATCACACAATGGCAATGCTGTTAGAAACGCGGCTCTGGAAAAGGAGATGATAGATACATTGACTGGAGAAGGATCAAGGAGTCATCTTTTGAAAGGACTCCTTGAGGAAGCAGCTACTCGTCAAGATGCCCAAATCAAAGAAGCAGTTCATTTGCAGAAGTTCTTCATATCTTTTTGGATGGGAGATTATCAAGTTGCAATGAAGTATTCCTCTCTTGCTTTGGAAACCCGGACCGCTCAGATGCCAAAGATTCAACTGGTATATCATGTTTTCTACAGAGGACTAATATCATTTCATCTATATCAAAATGGCCATGGAGAGGAGTGGTTGAATGAAGGCAGAAAGATGCTAGCCAAGGTCGAGGTGTGGCATGATCACTCAAAATCTATCTTTGAAAATAAGTTGATGTTACTCCGAGCTGGATTATATTCTGCCCAAGGGATTGTAAGAAGAGCAAATCAGTTCTATGAGCAATCTATCAAGGCTGCCCGTGATAATGGATACATTCACGAAGTTGGATTAGCATGTGAATGTTATGCTCATTACTTAAAGAGCTGTGTGGACTTTTCAGCGGCGGATGATCAATATACGAGAGCCTATGAGTGTTATCTTCAATGGGGTGCGAATGCAAAGGCAAAGAAGTTGAAAGACGAGCATAACTTGGATCTGTCCAACGCTAGCCGTGTCCCATCAGCAAAGCATGATCGGGGTGTATAAGTGTTGTATAGAATACTTTAATATCTTATAATAATAATGATAGTACTATCCTTATTTCTACACTCGTCCCTATTAACCCCATCATAAGCCCAATTAACTATGAAATCATATTCGTCGGAAAGAAGTCAAACATTGGATGGCGTATGACATGCTTGATATCTTTTGGTTCATCATAGATTGGTACCAAATACAAAGCCTGTCTATCGCCCTCATCTTTACCCGACTTGGAGTTGCCACCCATTTCACCTCCATCGTCACCCATATTTGCTGTTAGTTCAACAGCCTCCAACAAGTTCTGTTTGATGGTATCTACAGTAAGGCTACCCTCCGTTAGATCTGTAATGACTGTCTGCACCTCGCTATCTCTTGTCTTAGTCCGCTTGGCAGGGCTCATTCCAGGCTGACGTTTCCTTGGAGAGGCAATCCGATCAACTCCCTCTTCCTCATCGAGCTTACGTTTTCTCATACCCTCCAATATCCCATAAACTGACCTACTAACATCGGGTATATATTTTAATAGTCTTGATCGACGTTCCTTAACATCCCGCATAGCATTCCTCTTGACTAAATGTGCCTTGAGCTGTTGACAGCAATTCTGAAGTGCTCGTTTCACACTTGTTTGAATTTCAGTGATATCATCTCCAATATATTCCTTACCCGTGCCCTATGATTTTGTGCACATCATGTGTGTAAGTTAAGTGGGGACAGAGGATACAATTTAAACCAATTTACCAACAAACCATCTTACCTTGAATGGAACCTTAGTCGAAACAATCGATACAAATACACCAATCTTATCCTTCTTATGATCAATCTTATAACTTGACCATTTAATCTTTGAATTAGCCGTCCGTGTAGCAACATCGGCACCACCCTCAAACAATAACGGGATACGATTAGCAAATCGGACTACATTAATCCCCTCCTTGGCATCCTTGCCTCCTAATGATACAGCTGCCTCCACGATGAAGGGATGTCCTTCATATGCACCAACCTTGTCTCGACATGTGACGATAATGTCTGGTTCGACGACCTTCTTAATACCGAGATTGAGATTGTATTCTCCAAGGGGTGATAAACACCCGCCGTCGGGATTTTTGAACAAGTCATCGGTACTACGGAGTAGCTGTACTAAACGAGTTACCTGCTTATCATCCAATTCCTCTGGGCCCATATCTTCATCAAAGGCATTACCTAGCCGTTCAATAAGTTTCTTACCCACCGAGGGTGTAATACCACTAAGATCTGATGTTAGGAATTTGAGAAGGGTAGTACTCTTCGTCCGTTCCAATAACTGCTGAATGAGTAGATTGTTCACACTACTAGGATGATGTTTCACCTCCCGTGCCTGTGCAGGCATTTGTTCCGACCGTCGTTCAAATTGTAACTTCATCGTCTTCTTTGCATCACTACGGTTTGAATATTCCATTTCCAACCGTGCATATGGTGTAATAATAGCCAATTGTTGTAGATATTGTACAACACGGGACTTGTACGTTGTCCAATTCCCTGCTACCAATACTTCCATTTCGGTACCAATCCATCCTTCGGTATTTGCCTTTTGACTATGTTCCATAACTCGGGGACAATTCTTATAAATATCAATATCTAATGTACATGTACTAACCTTCGTACCAATCTTACGTTCACCCGTCGTATCATTGAATATACTACCACCCCCGCCTCCTCTTACACCCTTGACATGTGATGTTTTAATTTTGACAGGTTCACCAGTCGATTTCTTAGACCAGATTAATGCCATTTTGGCACCCAATCCAAACTTACCCCGTGTTTGTCGGACACCATATTTAGAACCAGATAAGACACGTCCAAGTAAATCTGGTATAGCATCATGTGCCATACCACATCCATTATCACGTACTTTAATGTTAAAGTAGGCTTCGGTATTACGCTTTTGTTTCGTTGTTCCCTTGGCTGACTTTTTATTATCCTTACCGTCCATTACAGCTGGCTGATCTTCCTTCTTAGACTTCTTACCACCAGTAGGCACACCCCTCATAACATTAAATTGATCTTGACTCATTTCTTCAATAGTTACCTTAATTTCAGGTAATATATTCACAGATTCACATGCATCTAATGAATTTTCAATTAGTTCACGTATTGTAGTGTAGAGTGATTTACCTGCATTATCGAAACCGGCAATGCTTTGGTTCTCTGCAAAGAATTCTGCTGGTGATTTAGATTGTTGGATTTCATCCTTTTTAGATGATGACTTCTTTTTAGATGCTGGCATTGCTGTTTATTATATATATTATATGGTAGAGTTTAGTTGGTGCACAAGATGTGCACAAATAATTTTTGTGTAGGTAGTCCGTAAAAGCGTTGCTATACCCGTTAATGGCCGATGATGAATATATTGAACTATGCGACTATATGGAGCCTTCTGCAGTATGATTGCAATGGGATAGGGCGGTTGAGGATGTAGATGTCAATAATAGTATCAATAGGCAAGCAAACAATACTCTACTTGATATTGTGGAAAAATTTTATGAGAGTTAGGCAGCGGTATCCTAGTCATGAAACAATTGTGGTCTTTTCAATGGAGTGAGGGACATTTGATTTTTTGGCGGCGCCCCTGGACAAAGCTCATTTTTCACAACAACAAAAGCGAGCGCAATAGCACCAGCCTTCATCACATCCACAATATCAATAATAAATCGATTGGTATACTACCAACATGCTCTCTACACCCATTTTTTACGGTCTATCCATTTCTGAACTCGCCACAGCACGAAATGTCCTCCCTTTTCACTTATGAAACAATATAGTCATTATGCAAATTTTACATACAATTGCAACCTTTATATTGCCAAGGCCTAATACATCGTTCGATTGACGTATGGTATACCACCCGCATTATTTCAGTGGTAGAATCTATCAAAGAAGCCGTTTATGATGCTGCCATTATACGGATCATACTTTGGGACCATTGATTTTGCTTCCTGTATACGTTAATAATCAACAATTTTGCACAATTTAACTGCCATCACAAACGTCAATTAGGAGGTATATTCGGTCGAACAAACGGTATTATACCACTTATTAAATATCAATGCGGGCATAGAAATATTAGACCTGATCAGTCTATTCGGTATATGGGTGGATATCATCATTTGCGGTATGATTTGTAGATTTTACTGCATGTTATTAGTGCATATGATGTATATATGAGACGGATATGGGTTAATGGCATTATTTAAATTGGTATTAATGGTTTAATAGTGGTATTTTCAAATGTCAAAGGTGAGTACATTTATATTTATTTGTTTACTATACAATCCTGTTTAAAGGGTGGGCTCGTACATGAAATTTGCCTGAAATCCCCAGGTCCTTATCCCATAGTTGAATCGTTTAGCAGAAGTTCCCTGTCTAAATCCATGCTTTACTAATCCTGTCCTTTTGCATACACCTACCCCTCTTTCATTTCCAGATCGATCACGTGCAATCTTACCGGCGTAGATTGTTTGCTTTCCACTGAAACGTACGTCGCTTTTGGCAGATGGAGGCTGTAGAGCGACTTGTCCTCCTCTTTGCCAAGCAGCCATATTGCCACGGTAGCCCCGATCCAAGATGTTGTGGAATGGGATAAGCTTGTTATTAACAAGGTCAGTCTTTGCAAATTCTTCTTGTTCTTTCAAATAACCTGCGTTTTTGTTGTAATCTGTATCACTAACACCACCTACCCAACAATCTTCATTGCCACCCCAACCAGATAAATGTAGATACACGGCAAACTTTATGCAGTTCATGCCATAATAGTCACTCCAAGTTGATCTTTGTAAGCTTGCATCTGTGAATGCCACTGCTTTTATGTTCGTCATATCCCACATTATACACCGATACTTATCATAATCTCTCCATTTGACTTTCTTTCGCAGCCCCAAGTCTTCCTCAAAGGATACGAATCGAGGCCAGCTGAGTAGTACTGCCATGTCTAATGCGGCTTTGCAATCTATGACTTTGTTGATGTACCTTTTATCAATGCCCCATGCTGCCTCCATATCTATACTTCGGATGTTTGTGTGGTGATACTTCCATTCAAAATAGAGAAACCATTCTTCGAAATCTGTTAGTGGGGTACACCTTGATCGGATGCGTTTGAAATCTCCATTGCAGACTACGATGACATATGCCATCATGGTAGTGACACTATCGAAGCCCGTGCGCCGTTTAACCTCGCTTGCTCGTATGGTTGGGAGTACTTTTGGATCATCACGGGCGCTCATGTTGTATTGTTTGACGGAAGTGGACCCCGTGGCAGTCTTTTTATATGGTTTACCAACTCGTTCGTATTGAAACTTTCTCTTCTGTTGATTGGGTGTGTGACTTGGTGATTCGGTAACAGCAACAAAACCAGCAGCTTTAGCAACGGATGGGTTAATGTTTGCGGGGGATTGTGGATCATCAGCAGAATGACACTCAACTACTTGTTGCACTGCCAAGTTTGCGGCTGCAGCATTAGCCTCTGCTGCCATACGCAATCGTCTCTCCTTCTCAAGTTCTGTTTCGTTCTGTGGCGGCAATGTTGTTGGAGATGATGCTTTCTGGCTTTCATTTTGGAGATGGTTCATTTGATTGAATTTATATCTATCCCAGCCCCTTCCCCTGGTTGTTTCCGATTCGTTTAGATTTGACCCGTCACCAGTACCCGTGACAACTGTAAGATTAATTCTTTGGCAATAAGTGGAGTCTTGGTAAGCAACTGATATTGTTCTTTTGATTGTCTCAAATGGATGTTTGTTACATACTCTCAATCCTTCCTCTCTACAATCTCTGCCCTTACCAGCCCTATCTGCTGCTTCTCGTCGCATCTCTACTTTGGCTGCATATGTGATAAGTTTATCCTTAGATGCATCAGCTGGTGGTTTACTCGGATACGGAGGTATACGATGGAAAGATACGCCTCTCCCAGATTTCGTACCACACTTTGCACAAACATTAGACGCACCCCCAGCATCACTATTGATTCGATTCTTCTTCTTCTTCACTGGTGGCTCATCTAAATCAGCCTCGGTTTGTGAACGAGTCTTCCGAGGAGATGGAGTAACAGGAGCAGTAGACGGAGATGCTCTCTTTGAACGTTGTGTAAGGTTGGCATACTGACTAGTGGTTCGACGGGTTGAACGTTTGTTGGAATCAGCAAGAAATGACTTCCATTCCGACTCGATTTGTCTCCTCTGTCGGTCTACATTGTCCAGGTCCACTGTCTGCCTTTTACGACGCCATTCTACCAGTTTGAACCCAATAAACTTTGACTCAGATGGATAGAAACCAGCGGCATTCATCACTTGACCAACTCTCACGTAATCGGGGGTGAACTTAACAATCTCATCGGTTGGGTCAAGATTTGCTTTTTTGGATGATCGATTGAACAACGCTTTGGCCTTTTGCTCGGGAGATTCGAATATGATGTCGTATATTGGACCAATCTCATCTTTGGTAGGTGGCTTGTGAACACGGTTCCATTGTTTTGTCTTTTGTGTTCCGGTTTGATATGATTGTAGCATGTCATATAAAGAAGTGCTTTTTGATACTTGTGATACTTGTTTAGCCAAAGCCGACTCTCCACTTGCTTCCATCAATGTCAATACATTAGTCTTCATCGAACTAACTTCGTTGGAACTGTACTTATCTTCCACATCGACCGAAGTTACCTTGGAAGTAAGCTCAAGTAGCATATGCTGTGCTAGATCTTCCGACAGAAGTATTGATAATAGTAAGGGACGGGGCATTGTGTGAACACAAGCAGAGGACTTCTTCGCCTTCTTTGATCCAGAACCGCATTTACAGTCACAGTCACATGCTAACAACTCGTCCTTTGTCAAGACAGTAGTTCCATCATACACATCTCCCTTCATTGATGCAGGCATGGGAGTATCAATCTGGATACCAACTTGGCCTTTATACAGTATCAACTTTGCTTTTTTGTTGTCAAGAGAATCGGTCCTTGAATCAAGAGCATGCCGAAGGCAACGTCGTAACAATCGATACCCAAGGTCAACTCTGCACTTGTTTGATAAGTTGATAAACATCTCGGGTACTGCTTTATACACATCACCATCACACTTCCAATCGGTATGCTTCTTATCATCTGATCCAAATTTGACAAACGATGCAAACAACTCAAGTATCCCCGGAAGATGTCGATCGTCAATCTTATCATCCAATAGGAAGGCACCTCCAAAACTAAAGTCTATCTCACCAATCACATCCCAATGTTCTCCACTCTTGATTGCAGATGCAGGATATTTGGGGAACTCGACAGAATCTCCCAATGCATCAAGTTCACGGTGGAGAGAATGAGATTCGTATGCATTCTCAACCCCGTCAACGGTAAGTTTCTCAGCATCAAACAGATAGTCTCTCTTCAGTTCGTCTCTCATCTCTGATACAGTCTTTGCATTGATATCTAAATGAGCTCCGGGTAGTAATGATTCCATGAGGCGACAGGGTAGGCAATGAGGTACCGACTTCTTCTTCTTCTTCTTCTTGCCATTCTCAGACTCGGTATCTACAGTTCCACTGCAGAGTTTGCATACTATCTCTTTACACACGGGGCAAGTATGATGTGTGATGGCCGCTAGAAAGTTATGTGATGATTCACTGCAAGCACCCTTACATTGTAGTATCTTTGGGCCTGCTCCGATCGCTGTATCTTTTGACTTAAACTCTTCCAAATATTTTGGCAGATATGTTGGCTCATCCAGCATATATGTCCGATGGACTAATTCTCCATCCATAGGTAGCTTGTTTGTTGGTTCATATAAGACTGCATAAACTAATGTAGTGATAATGTCTTCGTTGTATTGTGGCTTTGATCCCTGAATCTCTATTGCCCATTTCAATAGTTCATCATACATAGGTACCGTCGGCATATCACTACTACGACTACTTTGAATCTGTTTTATCTTTTCATCAACTTTCTGCGGCCCTATACCTTTCACGCCACCTGGACAAACATCACATCCTATAATAACAGCAATAAGTATACGAGTCTTCATGTCTACTATGCCTTCAAATATAGGATATTCTGGACATACCCACTTGACCTTCTCCTTCGATACATCACTCAGGCACGATATTGCATCATCTAATGTTGTTTTTGAAGTACATGATAATGTCACTATCCCTCCAGCTGTACATCCTTTGATTGTAATACAATTATCTCCTAAGAAAATAACAAAGTCAGCATCATTTGACTCTATCAGTTGGCAGTCTTTTGATAGATACATACCACTCATTAAACTATCAGCCTGAAACTCAGCAGTCTGTACTCTACTCACATATCCTCCTGAAACATCATGTGGGATATGTGCAGATATACTATCGAGTTCTTCTTGTAATAGATTTACAAAATTAGACGGTACAACATTCTTTGACGACTTCTCTGCTCTCCTAACTTTCTTCTCCAACTTGGTACGTGTTTCCTCTAATTTGTTTCTTTTAGTTTCATCAATATCACATACTTCCAACTGAGTATTAACGTCACGTAGTCGATGACGGTCAATAACAGCATCATTTGCATTTTTAATACGGACAGCCTTGTTTTTATTAGATGCTTGTTTAGAGACAGGCCGGCTATCCCCATCACATATAGGTACCATTATCATACCATGATGTGCTAATTCCAACATATGATTCACTACAGCTCGTACTACATTGCCACTTTTCCTTCCGACGATGTTAGCTATATTATTAGCATCAACTGCTACGATAGGACGGGCACTAGTAGGTGCATCAGCGTGATCCTTTCGAAGCCTATCCTTACCAATATCCACTAAGTCGGCACGGCTGATCTCAATGTTGTATAGTGTTTGTTTACCATTACTACCGAATCCCATGTTGTCCTATGCGGCAATTTTTTGCAACTATACTAGTAGATGATACTACCGATGATATGTCTGTGTTATATACGTTATATACGGTCGCTATGAGGTCTCTATTACATGAACCGCCATGGACCACTCTATTGCAATTTATGTTCTTTTGGCAAGAGCAGCCCAAGAATTGAAAAAGCCCCCGTGCGCCGCCAAAAATTCGAAAAGTCCCTCACTCCATTATAATTATAGATTAATTGTTGCATCAACAACATATTGTAGTGTTTGTATATACGAATACATCTTCTAATCTCAAAGTTGGCAGATTTTCTTTTCATTCATCTCCTTTTCTGCTAGCTTTGACATAAGCATCACAATCCTCCTTATGTGCAGGCCAATTGGCAATTTGACACTCCTTCGAGCAGTACTGCTCAACCATACATCTACTACAGACGGATAGTGATACACGCTCCTTTTCAACTTTACAGTTCATACATTGACCAACCTTGGGAAGTTGTTTCCTCGCTTCCAAATGCATCTTCTTCAAGCATTTGCAAGTTGTTCTTTTGCGGAAAAACTTCAAAGCATCGCGCCTTTCGCTGCTATTGATGCTCAGATCTCTCCACTTTGATGAGACGATAAATTTATCCCTGACTGAATCAAAATCTGTTCCATCATAATGTTCAAGTGTAATTATGGATTGGGCAACACATAGTGCAGATCCACTCAAATCAGACCCCTCACACAACAGCTCATTTGTCCCAATATGTATCAATAAATCTAATACTATTTTCATGTAACTTTCATTGTTCCACACGTGCCTATGCGTGACGAATAACTCCCTCAAAGCGTCTGCTACCAGTCCCTTGTTACGTAAATTTATGTAAAATTGATCCATGAAATCAGATATAGGATGATCATCTGATATCACCACATCACAACCATGATCACATCCCTCAGTACTACTACAAAAACTCCGCCAAAATTCATGTGAATCTACTCTGATAGCTTCTGCCTTATCGGCCTCCTTCTTGACCTTTCTTTCCTTTCCCTTATTTCGTTTTCTTGACGACGGCGGCATAATTATTTTTATTCTATATCTTCACTATCTTATACGTTAGTAATATGCTTATTGTTGATTCTCTGTTGTTGTATAACCTCCTACTACTTCCTGTACAATAATACAAAGTCTTCGTTTTAATAGCTAACACCGAACAATAAACGAGATGATTGATGAAGGGGTGAACCAACTTTTAAAACCTTCCATTAATACCTTGTTGCTGCACCCTTAAAGTGCACCTACAATAATCAGGATATGGATTGTATAGTAAAGAGACAGGAGCACGTAGTACAGGATAGGATGGCCGTGAGGTGGAGTTCAGGTGTACTATTGTTAATAGTTTGGGTGCACGAGATGTGCACAAAGATTTGCTTTGTGTAGGTAGTCTGCAGGCGGCGTTGTTATGCCCGTAAATGGTTGATAACTGGTGAGATATGGAACTATGTGATTATATGAAGCCTTCTGAAGTACAATTGCAATGGAATAGGGCGGTTAGAGATATAAGAAGATACACAATAACAAGTTGCAATCAATGTCGGAGAAAAATTATGAGAGTTGGGACAGAGGTATCCTCCTACTCTTCTTGGAGTCCACCACGATTTGGTACTTGAAGTTTATGCATCTTTTATCAATAGATTAATTGCATCAAAAACATATGGTGGCGTTGTATATGTATTTATACAACTTCATATGTTAATACTCTTCAATTGGTGGTGATCTGATGACAATAGACAGGGCGGCAAGAGAGAGGCGCATTCTCTTATTCTATCTTATTAGATTCATCTTGTGACAAAAGTTTGTTGTTGTGAATCGCTTATCAAGATTTACAAATCTCAGAGTTGGCATAGCTTTTCTCATTATTCATCCCCTCCTCTATTAGCTTTGACATACGCATCACAATCCTTCTTATGTTCAGACCAGTCTGCAACTTGACACTCCCTCGAGCAGTATTGATCAACCATACATCTACTACATACAGATAATAACACACGTTCCTTCTCCTCTTTGCAATACCAGCATATACCCAACTTTGGCATTGTCTTCCTTGCCTCCAAATGCTTCTTCTTTAGGCACTTGCAAGTTGTTCTTTTGCGGTAGAAGTTTAGTGTATCGCGTCTAATACTACCGGAGCCATTTTTGAGATCTCTCCACTTCGATTTTACCGCCCGTTTATTAATGACTACATCGACATCATCTGCATCATTAAAATGTTCAAGAACCATAATAGATTGGGCAACACACACAGGCCAACCCAATGGAGAACCTTCGTCGCACAACAGCATATTCGTCCCAATGTGTATCAATATATCTATAGCTAACTTCCTGTAACTTTCATTGTTCCATAATATGTGCTTATGTGTTTTGAATATCTCCCTCAAAGTTCGTCCCACTGTCATTTCTCTGTGATATAAATTTATGTAAAATTGATCCATGAAACTAGAAACAGGATGATCATCTGACTGTATTATAACACATCCATGATCGCATCCCGTGCTATTGATGCTACAACATCTCCGCCATATTCTATTTGCTTCCACTCTCTCGTTCTCCTCTTTCCTGGCAAGTTGCTTGGCCTTTCTTTCCTTCCCTTTATTTCTTTTTCTAGACGATGGCGGCATTGTTGTCCGTATTCAGTATCTATGAGAGTAGAGAGACATATCATATATGTCATCAGTTGTTTGTGTATCAATCATCAGTATAAAGATGTGTACATGAAAGATTATCAATTTATACAGCACTTACCTTGAAATTGAAAGTTACGATTGCAAATAACTTTTATCAAACCAACACTCAATAACTACCTTGAGATGTTGCGTTTAACACATCATATGCACTTTCTCTCTTTTTTCTCCGATGTAGTGTCAAATCGGTAATCTTATTGCAGCTTATTGCAATTTAATACTGTTTTACCATTTCACTATTACATAAGATCTGCAGAGTTAATTAACACATGGATGGATAAAAGTAAGAAGGTATTAGATGTTAGTAGGTGCACCGACAACTAAAAAAAAATGACAGAAAGATGATAACTCTTTTAATGATATACTGCCGAGGTACGCCCTAACAACAGACAGCGCAACTGTAGACATTTATACACAAAGAATATACAATATAATACCCCGGCGGCCTTTGTACTTACATGCGGAACACAACTCCGATCCGCGGGGGCGTTATTTAGGCGTCATGCTTGGATTTTATGAGAGTTGGGCGACGGTATCCTTCATACTTGTTACTCGTATATACACGGAAGACTTACACACCATCGATTTGGTACTTTATAAAGTTGTGTGCAGTCCTTCGATATAGATTAATTGCATCAACAACATAATGCAACGTTGAATATGCGTATTTAACTTCAGTTGATAACAATCTTTCAATTGGTGGTGTAAGAGAAGGGGTGATTGCAGTGCTAATTTACTAATGATTTGTATTTTGATATGATATGTTTGTCATTTATAAATTCTTTATCTTCTAATCTCTAGGTTGGCAGCTTTTACCCCGTTCTATTTGCTTTGACGTACTCATCACATCTCCTCTCATGTTCAGGCCAGGCCGAAATTTGACACTCCCTCGAACAGTAATGAGCAATTTTACATCTACCACATACAGATAAAGCAACACGTTCCTTTACTTCCTCACAATTATGACACTTTCCCATCTTGGAAGAAGTTTTCTTCCTCGCCTCCAAGTGCATCTTCTTTACGCATTTCTTGCAAGGCGTTCTTTTGCGGAAAAACTTTAAAACATCCCGCCTTTCACTACTGACAATAGGATCGAGATCTCTCCCCTTTGATGCTACTACCTGTTTGTTGAGGACTTCATCAATATCATCTGCGCCATTGTACTGTTCAAGAACCACAATAGCTTGAGCAATACATATCAGCCAGTTATTGTAACCTTCCATATCCCAATTTTCTTCCTTGACATTCACTAGCATATTAGTCCCAATTATAACCAATAAAAGAATGGCTGATTTCCTGTAAGTGTCATTATTCCATACCTGTGTGTGTGATTTGAATAACTCCCTCACATTCTGTGATGATGTCATTTCTTTCACCCGAAAATTCAAACAAAATTGATCCATAAAGTTTGAGATAGGATCATCGTCTCGTATGAGTATTGCATGTCCCCGATTACATCCCTTATTGCTGATACAAAAACTCCGCCAAAAGGCATTAACATCCGCTCTATCACTCTCCTCCTTCTTGGCCTCCTCCTTTGCCTCCCGCTTTGCTTTTCTTTCCTTCCCTTTGTTTCTTTTTCTACTTGACGGCGGCATTGTTATTATTCGTATTCAGTAACTATGACTAAAGAGATATATAGGCATATACTATCAGTTATATATGTATATTAATCGATGCAAAATAGGTGTATATGAAAGATTATTAGTATACAACACTTACCTCGAAAGAGTTGCGATTGCAATTTGCAAATAACTTTTAACACATCATATGCATCTTTCTCTCTCTTTCCTCCGATGTGCTGTCAATCGGTAATCTTATTGCAATTTAATATCGCTTTGCCATTTTACTATCACATAAGATCTGCAGAGTTGAATAACATATGGATGGATAAGTAAGAAAGTTAGATGAGTCTATGAGGGTGCACCGATAACTAAAAAAAAATGACGGAAACATAACAACTCTTTTCTAAATGATACACTGCCAAAGTACACTGACAGACAGCACAACTGCTGTAGACCTTTATACACAAAGAATATACATCCACGGCGGCCTTTGTACTTACTTCTATGCAACAACAGTTGAGTACAAATGAATATCGTATGTATCGTACTTGCATTGCATTTGCAAAGAAAAAGGTCATTCCACATGTAAGCATCTCAGCAAAACCAATCTCATCACTTTTTTATCTGCTGCCATGGCAAAACTTTAAATAGCAATTACTATTGCAATAAGCTACTAATATACTGCGGTATAAGGGGTAATAATTGATAACAAGTTCATGCTCTTTCCATTAAAGTTGGTTTGGAGACTGTAGTATCAATCGAAAGGTTTTATTCTTAGTTTATATCTTGTGTCCACATCAATAATTTTAAGGAATCACTAAGGTCGGTATTATAAACAGGTGTTTATACTCCTGCACTTTTCTATCCAGATTGGAAGACAACACTCCTAACAACGTATACACTCCGCTCGATATATCACTCTACATCAAACCATGGCCATCTCAACTTCCGCAATATGTGTTCTAATTTTCGCACTAATTCTAATACCTTATTTGCAATATAGAGCCTATCTGTGGATTGGAAGGAAGGTAGATGATACATTTGATCATCATATATCACCCACCAAATCACAACAAGTACCCAAACAAACTATGAAACCAAAACAACAACCTAATAATAATCAACCAACTAGATCAATAGAAACACAAGTTAACAAATTCAAACGAATAGCCTATTCAAATCCTGAAAAGTCGCAACCATTCATGGATGCCTGGCAACAGATATTAGTTCTACAACCCACAAACTTAGAAGCACATGTAATGTTAGGTTGGAGTATAATATTAACACCCAACAATCAAGAGTACGGAATACAATTACTTGAACAATCTTTTGATCCTCAATATGTCAATCCAACAATCGATTTATCATTTCCACAAGCATATTTAATTGCAGCCACTATTGGTAGATATCGTGCCCAAAAGAAGGAATATACAAATGCAAAGAAATTTACTGAATTGGCATTACAATTAAGTTCAAAACATACCTCTACTACACAATCGGAAGTTAGTTGTATATTAGTACAATTAGCAAGTATGTTTGATTACTTCCCTGCATCGGAAGCAGATCAAGATAGAGCAATTGCAAGTATTGAAAAGTATTCAGATCGGATATTAACTGGATGGGATAATGAATATTGGCCGATTAAGGATGGTGATTTGATGAAGTTTCCTGTAAGTGTAAGGCATATGTAGTATCGTATCTTCTCCTGTCTATCTCTCCTCTAACCCACAATTGCACTCTCTTCTCTGTGCTTAACAAACAATAAGGGAGCCGCACCAGATCCATTTGCACATTGTGTACTAAGTTTATTCTCATTGTCATTTTATTATAGATCGGACATAGCATCTATTGCCAATAGTCATTATCAAATGAGTAAGAAAGGTTGGCCGGCATTAAGTTACACGGCAGACTTTGTGAAGGAGTATGATGCCATCAAGGATAGTGGCGATGAACATCCATGTATTAATCGAAAGATACGATTAGCTGTCATATCGGGTGTACTGACAGAAGGTCATAGTAATTCGGAGAGCTTTGGTGGTATGTTATCTCATCTAGATCGTAACATCTTTGAGGTGACATATCTCCTCTTGGTTGAACCGACCTATGCGCATCAAGGCATAGCTCATTTTACTAAGTCACATCCACAGGACAAGGTGTATTCATGGGCAAAGAATGAACATCTAGATGCGGCAAACGGTGGAGCTTGGCCATTACGATGGGGTAAAGATATAGAGAAATGGGAGTTGGATATTATCCTGTATCCAGATTTGACAATGTCCAACCTAGCGCGTCGATTGGGTATGATGCGTCTAGCACCGGTACAAGTTAACACGAACGGTCACCCTGTTACGAGTGGTCATGATCGATCAGTTATTCAATACTTCATCGCTTGGGAAGCTGCTGAGTTACCATTAGAGGAGGCACAGAATCATTACACGGAAGAGCTGAAGTTGATACCCTCCAATTGCGTCTATCAGTATTATAAACGTCGGATAGTGCCAGGCTCACAGATGTCGAGAATGGATTTTCAACAGTTTGGTCACCTTACACGATCTGACTTTGACCTACCAGATGATAAGAACATCTACCTGTCAATGCAGAAACCTTTCAAGATCACTACCGAGTTTGATAAGCTTGCTTGTGGTATAATAAAGAAGGACCAAGACGGATTACTCGTTCTCCATCGAGCAGATAGTCAAGCGAACCAGAACGTATTCGAAGGAAGGTTAGCCAAGGCAGGGTGTGACATGTCTCGTGTCAAATTCTTTGACCAACAGCCTCATCACCGACTCCTTGCATTGTATAAAGAAGCCACTGTCATACTGGATTCTTATCCCGCCGGAGGGGATACAACAACTCGTGAGGTAATAGAAATGGGAAAGGCCTTGGTCACGTTGCCTGCAAGGCTGCTTGGTGGACGTTGGACAGTTGGGTATTTGAATAGCATCGGACTTAAGGAAGCCACGAAAAAGGCACTTATTGCTAGTAATGCTGAGGAATATATCAATCTAGCCGTTACACTGGCAAATGATATCGAATTGCGGAAGTATGTCGAGGCAGATATTCTGGCATCATCATCGAATTTGTTTGAACAACAAAAGGCAGTTGATGAATGGCAAAAGATGTTGTTGGAGATTAGTCCATACCAACGGTGTCAAGATACTCAATTAGGGAACAAAGATGAGCTCTAATTTATATGCTTAGAGTTCATGTAGGTAGATCGTCATAAGAATTCCATCTATCAAAATCAACTCTTTACTGCTTCTGGATTAGATAGTAGCATTAGCCAGATAGTCTCAATATACTTTGCACTTTCACTGTCAACCTTATCTTTCCCAGCCTCACATAACAAGTGTAAAGGTAGCTCCCCTGCTTCATTCGTCTCAGCTAACACTGCCGATGAGGCATGATTTGTTATCAGGTACTTCACTACATCCAAGTTGCCCCCTCGACATGCATAATGAAGAATAGAATCTTTATTTAAATCCAAATGCCTCAATGGGATATCATCGTGCTCAACTAAGAACTTAACAATGTTAGCCGTGGCATTGCGGCAAGCAATGTGTAATGGAAATGCCAATTTATCGTCAGCCATCCGCACGGCAGCTGGGCACTTCTTTACCATCAGCTTTATAGTTCCAAGAGATACATCATCCTTCAATGCACGATGCAATGGTAACCATCCAATCTCGTTCGCAGTTGTCATAAATGCCATATCATTTAATTTCTTAACATACTCAAATTGTTCACTAAAGAACTTGAATACTTTTGATCTGCCCTTCTTTATAAGCTGCATTGGGATCTTTCCATCTGCATCAAAAACCAAAGTAGCTTCCGGAAAGGCATCGTATAACACTTTAATCGGCTCGGGTCGCTTGCAATATTGACAAGCCATATGCAATGGCAAACTTTGCTTTTCATCTCCTGTCTTTCTTGAAGCTGCATCAGGATCATGCTTCAGCAGTAACTCAATCATACCAGTCCTTCCATTCATAGCTGCATAGTGTATTGATAGCCGCCCTTTCAAATCCCTTGCATTGATACTTTCAGGATAGATTTCCAACAAGTACTGAATCAGTTCAATAGTATCATATCTAGTATCATATCTACATGCTTCATGAATTGGCAAACTGCCATCTATATCAATCCTTACCGATTCTGGATATGTATCGATGAGCACTTTGCAGAAAGCAATCGACATTTCGCCCGGAGCAAGATGAATTGGTAAATAACCGAGATCATTTCTTTCTCTCACTAAGGCAGGATCAATACCAAGCATGAACTGAAGTATCTCCAGTGCAACAATGCCATCCAACTTTTGATTGATGCAAAGCTCATGAACGGGGAGCCAGCCATCGTAGCGATCTCTCGTCCGAATCGCTTCTGGCCATTTGTTGAAAATAAACTGCACTACCTCCAATGTCATGTTTCCATTTCTACATGCAAGATGAAGCGGTGCTCTACCACTGCCATCCAGCAAACTTATAGACGAAGGTTCCAATTCAAGCATATAAGAAAGAATCTCATGTATATTGTTGGTCTTTTTGTTTGAAAGGAGGGCATGGATAGGATAGCACGGCACCTCTTCGTCTTCGTCTCCTTCATCTGTAATCATTAAGGATTGAGGATACGCCTCAACCAGCAACTTAACCGTATCAATGTCAACATTCTTATTTCTTGCCAAATAGTAATGAAGAGGCAATCCTGCAACCTGATAGGCATCAGAATGCACCCCTCCATTTATGTTTGATAAATGTTCACATGCCGGTGGATACAACTTAAGTAGAAATCGTATCACGTCGCTTGGACAGTGCTCATTAGAGCATGCAATATGAAGCGGGT
>Ga0214478_100699_pt1 | contig 18980 bp, 13 predicted proteins | sample M1_20Mar14CPVII9_2_FD_178001 | JGI IMG/M metagenome (GOLD analysis project Ga0214478, IMG submission 178001) | Marine eukaryotic communities from Monterey Bay, California, United States - M1_20Mar14CPVII9sort6BwellD7 | ecosystem: Environmental > Aquatic > Marine > Unclassified | place: USA...
ATGAACAGTCAGAAGGGGGGTGATAATAGTAATGACAGTTCTAAGAAAGACGCAGTTGAAGAGGATGATTTGATGCAGACAAATACAAGAGGAAGTCGAAATCTTCGAACTGAAAAGAGTACATCAACATTGGATTATCACACGGATGCAGGATTCTTCCTCTCATTTGTACCAGCCATGGATTGTCAATCATATACAACTGATACTTCTTCCTTCTTCTTGGAGGGTCAAGATGAACCCGTGAGATTTGGAGATGATGAGATTGTTATTATGATGGGTGCCGGCGCTCAGTATTGGTTGTCTAAATCACAAGAAGAACAAGACAATCAGCCCCCCTTCCTTGCGACATCACATGCACTTCGTCTTTTACCAGATACACATCGAAGTTGGTATGGAAAGATGCATCTTCTGCCTACCTCAATGACTTCAAGCAGTACTGCATTATCAACTTTTCAACTACAAGATTATGATGCACATGTTCCTTCTTCTCCAGTAGATGGTTGTGGGACTACTTCTGATGTAGTCTATGATAAAAGTTCAGTGGTATCAAAACAAAGTAGACGTCGTTTGCAGCATGTCAACTCACCTGCCAATTGTAACAACGTGACAAACTTCTTCTGTTGGTATCAATGCATTAATATACCGGATAGTGAACACGCCGAGGATTATGTTTATGATGGATATTCTCTATACTGTCTTGATCCAGGATTATTATCATCATCGGACAATCCAATCCCTGATGCGGTTGACAAATGTAAGGGAGGGTATGTACACAACTCTAATTGTCAAGGAAGTTGGCAAGAAACTGATAAGACTGTCCCAGGTTATAAGTTACCATATGAGGTTAAAAAGAAGGAACAGTTGGATAAGGAGTTGGGGAATTCTACTTCTTCAGCTATATCATATCCAAATCCAATTACTGGTGATAAATACTGCTATGGTGGAACTAGTATGTACATGGATGGATTCACTTGGCAGGTACGAAACAACATATGATATATTTTATTTGTATATTCTATGGGCAATGATGTTTTACCAGCTACACAGATTGCGGGATTAGTCTCCCGTGCTGTCTTTTTGATAGCGCGTGAAGAAGAAATGTACATCCCCCTAATTTCATTGATGGAGGGGGCTGAGCCTATTTATATCACAATTGTGTGATGCCTTGATTGTTTATGTATGTTCTGACCACCTTTTGTTTCTTCATTATATAACAGGGCACTGCTTGCGTTATTTACTTGTTCCAATCCTGGGTATTAACTACTCCGGGTAAATTCGCTGCGGCAGCGATTGGTTCGATATTCTTTGGTATAGCTTTAGAATGCGTGTTGTGGAAGCGTAGGAGTGTATATGCTATGTCCCCAGGAACTCGTCGATTATGTCTTTCGGCATTGATATATGGACTTCAATTAACCATGGGCTACTTCATCATGCTTGTTATCATGACTTATTCGGGTCCTCTATTCATATCCACTGTATCTGGAATGATGATAGGACATGTCATATTCAATGCACAGGACTCATTTGTAAAGAAACGGATGGAGAAGCGAGAGAGTAGAAGATTGTCAGCTTTGGATACGGGGTCAACAACATACGGAAGCACCCGACACATGGGTGAGCAAGAATCGGATTCGACTTGTAATGAACTTGGAAGTTATCAAAATGGGGGTAATCTTAAATCACCTCCCGAGAAGAGTGTTGCGAGTGAGACTACAATGTTGACAAGCAATAAAAAGCTGAGGAGTGCCACTGCTGATGGAGCCACTCCCTGTTGTCAGTATTCACTAGATGATTAAAGTTTGTGAATTAGATTTGAAGACACAACAGAACATATGAGTAAGTTAATTAACCTGTCTTGCTACTGTACAGGCAGAACCTCCTTTACATCTTTTCATTCAACATGGCAGTCTACTTCAAAAGACCTGAATCACGAAGATATTTTACAGATTCAGCCAAGATCTCTTTAATGCCAATCACTTCCACTCCAAGCGACTCCATCCTTTCCAGATTGAACTTTGTAGGCACTATGATATCACTGCCTTCATATTTGAATTGTGTGTCTAATGGTATCTCTGGATACAACTCTTTAAGTGTCGATAGTATATCATTCCAATGCCAGCTTTCCACTAATGAGAAGTACCGTCCATGATGGTTTATATTCTCCAATGCCGCAACATGATGCGCTGCGCAATCCTTAACATCAATAAAACTCATACTGTCATTTGGTGCAGTTGATCTCCCTCCTGTTAGCCACCGAAGGAGAGAATTCATTGTACTAATACCTGAAGATCCCTCAACGGGTGCACCCAAAACCATCGTTGGACATATAGCACAAAAGCGAATGCTTTTCCCCTTTGCCCATTCAGTGCACAACTTTTCTTGCCTAGTTTTTAAACATCCGTAGATTGATCCACGTTTCAGTTGAGCATTATCATCTGACCAATGGCTTTCGTCTTTGATATGGGGCTCTGGAACTGGTGCCGCCGCTGACATTGAAGAGGTTAAGACGAGACAATTGATTGATGAACACTTATTAATCGAGTCCAACATTTCTTTTGTCCCCGCCATGCCTGGATTAAGCCTGATCAAGGGAGTGTAGGAAATAATAAGATATGAGATACATACATATAAAAGATACTATAACAAAGAAGAACATTATACTTACATATCTCGTATTCCGTCATACTCTCCGCCTTTTAATTTTGGATTAAGTGGAGAAGCAGCATGTATGACAGCATCACAACCAACTAACGGTGTATCATATCTACCAACTAAACTACTATCACCAAGATCTCCTGTCGAGAACAGGGTTAGTTTACCTGTCGAATCATTTGGAATCTTAAGTAGATGGCTGATAGATGATATATTATCCTTATTTCGTACACATGCATGAACATTATATTGTTTTTCTAATAATTGTTTAACTATATGAGATGCAAGATAACCATTAGCACCAGAGACCAGTACTGTTTTGATTGAGGTAGGAGATGCCATTGCAATTGATGTTTGTGTAACTTGTAGTAATATGACAATGATGAAGAGATTATTAATGATTGCCAACATGGGCATGAAGCTATGCAGTAGAGATTTATTCTCGGTTCTTCTCTTCGCCTTATTGAGTTGCCACGACGCCGTTGTTGCGCCGTACTCAAACTTCTATCAAAAGATTATGATAGTTTTGGGAATCATGCGTGTTCTCATAATTTTTTCAACCATCCTTGCAACCCATAATACACGTGTTATTCACGTGTAATCACAATATGACTAAGATGTGACGTTCTAAATGGTTCTAAGTCTGAAAAAAAGCAAGGTCGAGTGCAAAAGCCAAACTTTGACCTCGGCATACTATACCAGTAATGATATTCAATACTTAGGATTGCACATGATATTAGAATATATATATGAGATATCAAATATGTTATTATCTTAGTGTATCTATTCGTTTCTGTAGAAGATACCAATACCTAAAGAGGGCAGATTTTGCATTAAATATGTACCTTTGAGCCTTTACTTGATAGTGTTGCACCTCTATTCACAATGTGATATATGCCATCTATGACGACCATACCCCCCTTAATGTAGATATGAAGTTGGGCCACATCCATCCCGCTTTGTTGCTTTGCAGTTGATTGTTATGTGAGATACCAAACTAAAACTAACTTTCTCCAATTTGGAGTTGTCTATCATATACCCGACGTTGCCAAAATAACAACTCCTCATATCTCATTCTATACCATATCAACAATCATATTCGGTACTAATACCAGTGATTGGGTATGCTGTTGTTGTATATCATCTTGATATTGTTGTTTGTTGCACTTGAATCCATCTCAATTTATCAAGGCATATTGCAATCTAATATCCATTGTTTTGTTGTATGATTCGATTTGTATCACCTTCTAATATCACTATAGTGCTGCTGCGCCAATCACCCTCTCTCATTATTGTATTGTAGGATGATGCAACTTAACTCTTGTGCATATCATGTGTGCATTTTGTACTATCAACCAATATCGGATCCATGCAACTCCTATACGGCCAGATCATACTAGATATGTAGTAGAATTTATTGACACATATCCCTACTTGATGTTCGTATGTAATCTTTGTCGTTATGCCAGTATTGTTCCGTGTAGAGTTGTTAATCCATCATCATAATTATTCGATAAATGAGAGAGGTAGCGCATGTCATCGATGTAGCTCTATCTTGAGCATGGGAGGTATATAAACACCATCATACGGTACAACAATAGATAATTACAAAGGGGTATCGCGTAGGTATGTATCAGATAGCCCATAGCCTTTACAAAGAGGAGTAGACGGCACGGTGTATCATCTTCTCTCATTTTCGACTAGGTTGATGTGTGCATTGATTGTGTAGTAACTAAGGTAGTTGCAGTATATGTCTCTGGCGGATATTGTACAATAAACCATTGTTATGATATACCCGACGTAGTTCATTATCAACTATCGTGCTTTTGGAGTAGCGGCCGCTAGAATGTAATAGTGTTCTTCATGGTTATCTGAGCTCTGAGAGAAATCCCTCAATAATCACACGTGAGTTGAAAAAACACGCTATCCATCACACGTGAGTTGAAAAAGTTGAAAAAACCGCTTGCTTTTGCAACCATTTTTGCAACTTTGGGTTGAAAAAGTGGTTCTGAAATCATGAAAAACACCCTAGAATCATGGTATACACCGTGATCACGGATTATGATATCAGTCACACTACTAGTTCCTACGTAGGTTTTGCAACTTGGGTTGAAAAACCGGTGTAACATGGTGAGATTTTATGATAGTTTTGGGAATCATGGTGAGATTTTGGCGATCTCACAAAGGTTGAATGAGTTGATTGCGACAACTCGGTAATCCTCACGTATTAAAAGGTATACGCCTTCAGAATAAGTTGTAGTGATGTAGTGGATAGTCATGTCAAAAAAGAAATCCAAGACAAACAACAGACAGCAGAGAAAGATTGACTCGAATAACAACTTTATCGATCGAGTTTTTTCAACCAACACCATCATTGCTGTTATTCTTCTTCTTGCTATTACCATTATAGCTAGAGTTGGTTGGGTTCATAGTCAATCGTCGATAAAGTTTCCGGAGGGTTTAAAGGTTCAAAGAAGAAGACCTATCGCGGGATATAATCAGGAAACTTACTATTACTTTAAAGAGTAAAGATGAGAGGCAACGCAGTATCAGTAGGTAATCGTTATTCATCCCGTAATGGGAATATTAATAACAGCAATTATAATGGAAGAGGAGGTGGTTGGAATAATAATATCAATGGTGGAAGAGGTAGCGGAGGAAGTAATAGAAATTCATGGCAAGGAGGCAGGGCAAGAGATCAACAACCAAACTCGACTAACAACACCAACATCAATACCACTCAGCAGCAACAGCAACAGGCAGAGGCACCACCAGATACAGAACCAGCACTCCGTGTCTTATCATTCTACGAACAGGGTACTAAAATATCATTCGCATGTTACAACGAAGACACTAATGAAATAATCTTCGAGGACACAACCGCGAATAATGGGAATGATACAGAACGTGTAATACAGAATGTGCTATTGGAAACACGTCCTAATTTAATATTAGTCGGTAATAAGGTTGTTGCCAATGTACCATTGTTGGATTGTTTAACTGCCATACCACCAACTGGTGAGGGAGGTAATAGTGGTAATGAAAATGGGGAAGGAGATGCTGGGAATAACAATCAGCAGCAGGCTGGAAATGCACAGCAGCAGAATACAACCACAACCAATAATAATATACCATATCAATTACTCAAATCATCCGCATTTGAACCACGTCAATGTCGGTCAGTTATACTGCACAAGTTACGTGTATTAACATTAATGCGTGGTCAAACTCCAATGACTGGAAACTCTGATAACTTTGCACATGCACAGAATATGACTAGTAATCAGAATTACACAGCACCGGGCATGCATACCAATACATTGCCAACCTCCAACTTTCATGCATTGGCATCTATAATCAACTTTGATTCACCAACACTTATTAGAGCATTGGGTAGTTTATTAATTTACTTGCGTAATACGGCCTTTCGATTAGAGGAGGGGTTTACGGTAACAGTCAATAGTATTCGACGTTGTCCTGCATCCAATACATATCTCCGATTGGAAGAGAGTACATTACGAACACTCCGTATCTTTGCTACTGATCATCATCCATTAATGTCAAATAATAATGGTAAAGGAAATATGAAGTCCAAGGAGGGATTTAGTCTCTTTTCATTATTAGATCGTACTAAATCCAAGTCTGGTAGAGAACGATTACGTCAATGGATGGTACAACCATTACGAGATGTGAATATGATTAAACAACGTCATGTTGGTATGGACTTATTTCTACATCCAGAGTGTCATCCATCTGTTTCGTTGGTAATTGAACGACTAAGTGATGTGGGTAGTATGGATGCTATACTATTGAGAATGCAACGTTGTTGTGCACAGCCGAATGATTTCTTAGTCTTGGGACGTATGTTGGATGCTAGTTATGCTATTATTGCAACGTTGAGTGGAGAACTAAGAGACAAGGCATACAAGTTGGATCGAGAGAATGGTGAGCAACAAATGGATACTACGGATGGAGAGCGACAGCAACAACAGATGCAAGAGTATCCATCAGTAGCATACCTTGATGAGCTATTACGACGTTGTCATGTCCCCATTACACGTAATCTACGTGAGCGTATGGCATCAATTATTGATGAGGAAGTCACAGCCGAAACAAAAGACCATGTTGTTATCCACTATGGCTTCCATGAAGAGTTGGATCGAGCAAAAGAAACATTTGAAACACTTGATGAGACTTTATCCGAAGTTGGACGGCAGGTGTTAGCCAAGAATGAAGATCTAATATCACTCAAGGTTGTATTCCTACCTCAAGTGGGCTTTTTAGTTTCAATAGACACACGTCAACATGCACATGATGAGGCTACCAACACATTTCCCAACATACCAGAAGACTTTGAGTTTGTATTCATTCAAGAGAATGATGCCTTCTTCAAGAGTGATGAAATGAATGCTTTAGATGAAGAGATTGGAGATCTTGATGCCTTCATTAAAGATACTGAGGCGATGATAGTCAGTGATTTGGAAGAGGAGATATTGGAATGTGAGAGTGAGTTACGAAGTACGTTTAGTGCCCTGGCAGATTTGGATTGTATCCTATCTCTTGCTGGGGTGGCTGCTGATCTCAACTTTGTCAAGCCTGAGATTGCTCCTGCCGAGGAGGGTGTGATATACATTGAGAATGGACGGCATCCTCTTCAAGAGTTGATTGTTGATAATGAGTTTATACCAAACGATACCGTGATTGATAATAACAACCGTGTGATGATTGTGACGGGGCCCAACTTTAGTGGAAAGAGTTGTTATGCACGTCAGGTTGGTGTGTTGGTCTACTTGGCACATATCGGAAGCTACTTGCCTGCCGACTCTGCCAAGATTTCTGTAATGGATCAAATTATTGTAAACTTTGGAGATGTTGAAACTTGTTCAGTGCCTCAGTCGACATTTCAAAGAGACTTGACACAAATGGCAGGTATAATGCGCAAGGCTACTCCCAATTCACTTGTACTCATTGATGAGTTTGGTAAAGGCACGGCTCCGACTTCCGGTATTGCAGTGATGACATCGGCAATGCAGCGACTAGCACAAAGCAAATGCAAGGTAGTCTGTACTACTCATTTCCTTGAGATGTTCTCTCTTGGTTTGTTAAAAGACGGTAAAGACGGAATCAAGGCTGTTCAAATGTCTATTCATGTTCCTGAGTCAGATGAGGATGATGCAGTACCGCTCTTTAAGCTTGAGGATGGAGTGGCAAGCTCATCTGCTGGACTTGTATGTGCTAGGATGGCTGGATTGAATAAGAAGGTTGTGGATCGAGCCGCCAGTATTATCACAGCACTCAAGGAAGGGAAACAAGTTCGACCCTTGCCCGAGAGTGTAAATGCCAACTCTCCTTTTCAACCCAATGTTAGATCTGCTATCCGCTTGTTTCTTGCAGTAGACTCTTGGCAGGATGCAACCGATGAAGATATTGACCTTTTACAAGAGTTGGTTGGTCGGATGTGAGCATGTCTAACAGAGGAACTTGGAGTTCCTTGGTGGTGATGTTCAACTTTATGTTATAGTTATGAAAGTAAACTTTAGTGTTATCAACATTATGTAGTGATGACATATATCCCTACCACTTATGTAATGCTCTTTTTCTTGATTCACTATTCATCTCATCATTAGCCTTGTAGTGTTTGTAAAGTGTTGAGAAGTATTCCTCTCTTGTAATGTATTTCGCTATAAAACCTCGCTTTAAGACTTGAACAAGGCTTTTGCTGTTCACACCGCATGTAGCAGCCTTGCGATAATTGTCCATAGCTGTTGTAATGTTACCGCGATTCAGATCAATACTACCGAGCTTCACAAAAGATTGTACTCTACCAAGTTCAGCTGCCTTATTAAAGTAGAAGCGAGCTTGGGTTTCATTATCATCCTCTAAAAGTATATCTCCTATCTTCTCGGCAGCTTTCCCACAACCCAATACAGTAGCACGCTTTAACCACTTCATCCCTTCTTGATTGTTCTCGTCAGCTAAGTAGAGCAGTCCAACTCGAAACATTCCTTCGGGCCGATTGTTTTCAGCTGCTGCCCTGTTCAGTTCATCGCTTTTTCCATACATGTTAGTACGACAAAACATACACTGATTCAAAGCCTTTATCATTTCTTCTTGCATCTCATCTCCGGAGTCTCGTATAAACATTTGTACTTGATCCGCTATACAGCCTTTGCAAACTATCATGCCACAGCAAGGACGGTAGCTTGTGCTATTGTCGTCGATAGGCAGTGGTACAAAGCAAATTGGGCATTCATCTCTAGGTGGTGGCGACCATTCTTTCAGTGAATCATTAGTACGGTTGGCGGCCGCTGCAATAGCAAGATTCTTTTGTTCTGGGGTCAATTTGTCAAAAGCACTTAGCATACCCTCTGGATTCTGATTCTGTGATATCTCCGATTGAGGAGTGCAAATAGTTTGTGAGCATGATTCTTTGACTTCTTCATGCACGTCTAATGATGACTGTGATGAACTACTTCTTTCAACAGTCACTCGTGAGAGACTATTACTATCTATTGTATGTTGTGTATCCACTTGTGGGTCCTCATCTATTTCATCGAAGTCGAAATGGTAGACATGGCTCGGGGGCGACCCGGCATCTTCCCCAAAAGTCATCCAGCCAGCTCCGGGTGGAAGAGTATCACGGTAGCCAGTGTTGACGTTGGCTGCAGCAGCATAAAAGTCAACGCCCTCTGTTGTACCAGGATTACAACCAGGTGGAACAAGGGATATGTACCACTTCCTACAGAAATGAAAACAATGAGTAAACAACCCAACACATAGAACGGCAAACACAAAGTAAACTCACCGAGACTCATCCATAAGTTTACGGCGAAACAAAGTGAACTCTTCATCCTTTCCATTGTATCGACACCGATGTACATATTTTGGAACGTCATCACAACTTCCTTGTATGTTGTATACTCCATTGACTTCATTAATTCCACATCCCTCGACAACTATATCATTTATCATCACATCGATATGATCGTTATCCTCGAGATCTAAACTCAAAGGTGTATCTGTCTCTCGGACATGCTTTCCGTCAAGTAAGAAATGAAAAGTTGATACATCTACTCCCTTTTGTTCTGCATAAGCTTTGAATACTTTTGACATGGGAGAAGACATATTCATTTTGAACATCGTCTCCTCGCCCGTTTCACTGTCTTTAACCTTGAATGAGATGGGATCTTCTTTATCTTTGCGTCTCACGGGTTCACCATTACAAATAATTACCGTATCAGGTACAACAACACAATACGGGGCAGGATCAGTCTCAACGACCTTAAATTCCACAGAGTGTTTAGCCCTATGAACTAAAAACAAATCCCCCTTTTTAACTGGACGGTATGCATCTAAAAAGTATGGTTTGATATAATAATCAAAAAGATTATCGGACACACCCTCAATAGTATCAGCAAGGGGTGAGATGTGAATACGCTTGCCGTATGGTATATCACCACCGTTTGTAAGAGTAACAGTATCACCTAAACAGACACGTAAGTTGTTCCGCACAACCTCATTCATTCTAACTGATTCATTGTCACATGTCTCATCTGCCAATACGACACATGCAGTATCACGTCCCTTCTTACCCTCGATAATGATAATATCACCGCGGAAGAACGATAATTCTTCCATCTTGGCAGGTGATAAGGAAATTACTGAGTTGTCATCATGGGTTGCCTCTTCAACAGTAAGAGGATTGGAAGGACGCATGTCAATAGGATGTTGCTTTACAGGAGAAATCTTTCCTTCTCTCTTTGCAACAATCAAATCTTCATCTTTGAGATCCAACTTATCAGGTGTATCGGTTTCTTGAATGATCTTTCCTTCAAAAAGATAACGGAAAGATGAAACATCAACACCCTTTCGACTAGCATATACTTCGAATATTTCTGACATCTGAGTAGAGCTACGTACTTTGAATTGTGTCACCTCCCCATAATCATCCCTCACATGTAACGTGATTGCTCTTATCACGTCAATCTGGTCGCCTTCCTCGAGCTCTAAACTCAAAGGCGTATCGGTTGCTTGAATATTCTCTCCATCAAGGAGAAAACGGAGTGATGACTCCTCAATTCCCTTACGTCTAGCATATGCTTTGAATACTTTTGACATTGGAGAAGACTTATTTATTTTGAATACTGTACTTTTGTTTTTAGAGAATTCTTTTACTGTGACTTTGATGGTATTGTCCATATCCATATCTCTATTGGTAGTATTGAACAGTGCCGCGTGCATTTGCTCTAATATGCCATCTGATTCATAGGAATACAGTGAAGATAAATCATCATTATCAATATACTCACTATTCACATAAATCACAGCGTCATTATCAAGCTGCAATGAATGTGGCGTATCAGTTGGTAATATACGATTTCCATTGATTGAGAACTGGAGTGATGATTCTTCGACACCCTGTCGATTGCCGACAGAACTGAAAACTTTTGACATATCGGAGTACATGTTTATTTTGAACTTCATTTCTTCACCCGTTTCACTGTCTTTCACTGTTAAGATGAGAAACCGCACTGAAACAATTTTGCTATCATCTTCCAGTTGCAAGGAATCAGGCGTATCGTTCTGGGAAATCATGTTGTTATTACTGTAGAAAACTAGTGATGACTCGTCTATACCCTTACTTTTGGCAGCATATGAGTTAAATACTTCTGACATTGGTGAAGCCCTGTTTATTATGAATGGTGTGTCAACATCATCCTTGTCATCTGTGCGAATATGATATAATGATAGAGGTAATATTTACATTAATGAACACGACATGATATGTCACTATTGAACAACATTTTTTATGTGGCAAACTCACCTTGAAGCTCTACTATAATTTTAATCTGCTCCTTATTATTGTGTACATTTGTAGTATTCTGATTAGATGATGATGGGGTAGACGAAGATGAAGTACTCATAGCTCTCTTTGCAATAATTTGACAACTATCTTCGAGTTGCAAATAGTCAGGTGTATCAATATACATAATCTCTTTATCGCCAATGTAGAATTGAAGAGATGACTCCCCAACACCCTTACTTTTAGTATATGAGTTGAATACTTCTGACATTGGTGAAGCCTTCTTTATTATAAATGGTGTGCCAATGTCGTCCTCTATGTATTACAATGAGGAAAGTTATATAAATAAACACATGATATGTATATTATATGCACACTTATAATATAATATAAAACAGTATGCCAAAATAAACAACAAAAACTCACCATCTTCAGCCTTTATTATGATTTTAACATGCTCATTACTATTGTTCTTATGTGCATTGTGCTGGTCAGGCGATGGGTTAGATGAGGCATCATCATCACCATTGCTTCTAGTTACTACATGACGATTGTCTTGCTTTTTCTTTTGTTTCTGCTTCTTCTTTTTCGTACTACCCCCAGGCATTTTGATATGAAAACTATACCAGTAAGATAATGGAAGGTTGCAATGCGGGGTAGGTTGGTACTACCTCAATATAACAGTTAATTTCTCAATGACAGATAGGTGATGTTGTGTTTGAGTATTGATGTATCTTACTTTTCATTTCCGTGCCACCGCCACCATTCGAAAGAGCATAAAAACTACTTCAATTGTATTATAAGCAAATAAGAAGTATTACCATCTTGTGCATATATATTAATATAATAACCACAACAACATTGTATTGAAATATCAAAATATGCCCGACGAATGACGGCAGAAAGGGCCGCGGGGAGGATACCGCTTCTACTCTTAGATAGATATGTATATCTTTTCATTACTATCGATCGGACGCCATGACAAAGTGGGAAGGCAATCCGAAGACGGCGTGTTTTATCTTCCCTGAAGCAAGTGGACATATCAATGCCTCGCTTGCTCTTTCTGCCCAACTTGTAAAAAAGAGAGGATGGAAGGTACAATACCTTAGCAATTCGGTAATGAAGGAGTGTATTGTAAGTTCTGGCGCGACATTTGACGATGAACGAGATGTTGCACCTGAATTATGCGAGGATCGGGGTGATGGTCGTCCTGGATACTTCTCGGCATATGAAAGATTGAGAAATGATGTATTGCCTAACTCTAAAGCGTGGGAAGGGAGGTGCGTATATATGCAAAAATGCATTGTTTTGTGTGTATGTATAATATGATATGTTCATAATAATATGGTTATGTGTTCATATTATGTTAAGAAGGAGTATGTTATATATGTTGGTATTCGTATCATCTGTATGTTATATGTATTTTGATCATATCATATGTTAACCTCTACGTATCATCGTATGCTATATGCATTTTGATCATATCTGTGTTAGCTCACAATATCCATATATATATTTCAATTCTATATATTTATACAGAGCACATCTCGAGAATAAATTCTTGCTGATGAAACTCCCGGGGACTATTGAATGGCTGAAACGTAAAAGACCTAGTGTTGTAGGTGAGAAGCGTTAATATCTTTAGTTATACTTACATTATGATTCACGGGGGTATATGATATTTCTCACCCGATATAATGTGTACATTTAATAGTGTACTGCCCCATATGGAACAGAATAGCACAAATTGCTGCGGTAGTCCTTGGGATTCCTCATGTTCCGATTGTTACAATTGCTGGATTCGGGGGTTTCAATAAGATACTTGCCGGATTTATTGAGGCAGAAGGTGTTTCTATTGATGACTTTCGTGCATTATATGAAACAAGTGAAATGAACAAAGAGGCAATAAATGAGTTATGTTCTCCCCCATACAACCTTGACAGAGATTTGTTCAAGTATGGAGCTCCGGTATACTACTACGGTCTACATCCCGAGACTGCTCCTTATGGCAAGACTCTTGGAAAACATGGGATAGTTACTACAATTGTAAGTTTAAGAGATCCCTTCTATGATACAATTGAAGAAGAAGACAAGTTATATCTGGATACGTGTGGAGTAAAATTAAATTACATTGGCCCGATGCTCGGAGAACCTGGACAGCAAAAAGCATCTACACACAAGTCGGTGTGGACTGAAGAAGAACAAAAGCTTTTGATTCAACAAACAGAGCAAAAACACCGACGGCGATCAATGCTTCGTCCGGGAGGTAATGAAGATTTGATTGGTATTGTCCAACAAGCCAAGTCACGGGGTAGACGAGTAGTTCTAGTTAGTTTGGGTACTGTTGTGACCAGTGATCGAGCCTCGTTTGGTTGGCAAGGTCATGGACTGTACGATAGTATTACAGGAAAGGAGTTGGTTCAATCAGTGATTGGGGGTGTGATCGATGCACTCGGAATGTTTGATACATCAATTCAGGACAGTGTAAAAGCCGATGAAAGTACAAGTCCTCTGCTTGTTTGTGCGGTAGGTCAACAGCCAGATGCATTGGATGATATTATACTGCCGCCAAACTCAATAGCGAGGGCATCAATTCCACAAGTGGACATCTTAAGACACATGGATTCACATGATCTCTTCGTTCATCATGGTGGACAGAATAGCACGATGGAGGGATCCTCGGTTGGTGTACCTGTTGTGGTTTGCCCAACATTTAGTGATCAACCAGTCAATGCTGCCAAGTTGGTAGCACTAAAAGTTGGCTTATCGGTTGATCGGCCGATATCTTCTGGCCCTGATGCTGTTGATGCCTACCGTAGAGCGGTCTCTGATGCAGTTAATTCGATCTATCAAGATGAGGAGACATTTAGTTCAGCGGCAGAGAAGCTCAAAGAAGAGATTGCCTCATCTGGAGGCGAAGAGGCGGCTGAGATGATACTTATCAAAGCCATAGAGGAGGGAGTGTAAATACACAATCTTATTAATTGTTAGGTAGGATAAGTTAGGTTTATATGGATGTGGTACTTTGTATTCATTTACTGCTCATTTTTAACAGATGAGCCTCGAGCTTGTCTAAATCACTCCTCCACAAGTCAGAGGGTGATGTATTCTTAATCTTGACAAGCTCGGCATCTGTATTAGATGCAGTATCCTTGAGTGAGTCAATCTTCTCCGAAGTCAACGAAGACAATGGCATATTGAGCAAGTAGTCAAACTCCTTTGTCAAAACATTTGGACTGTCTTCATCATCAACTACTAAATCTCTAGCTTCCGCAATACGCTTTGCTACAGTATTGTTCATTTTGATAGCATCTAAATCAGAGTGTGTAGAGAACCCCATCTCCTCTAGTAAATCATTTGTGGCATCCTTCGACTTGCGGCCGTGGAGTAGATCGATATTGTTGGCTGATACTTCTTCAATGAACCTGGCTTTGTTCCGCATTAATGTAGCAGAGTACTCCATGTTGCTTTCAAGGACAGACTTGCGGTCGGCATACAGATCAAGTCGAACAGGAAAGAAGGCATCTGCAATCTCCATTGGCGAAGAATAACGAGCAATTGTCATGTCAGTTGTAAAGGCATGCATGTTCCTGGTTGACAGAGAGTTCCTAAGCTTGAATGTCTTTTGTATATCACCCTTCAAGAGCCTCTGAAGTTTGGATGTGTTGAGTTTAACTTCAAACGAGACGGATGTTGTCGTATGATTCTCCGAGAAAGACTTGATTTCTGCCTTCTGCATCATCTTCACAAGACTATTCTTGTAGTCGTTCGTCCAAACTCCAATGGGGAGCTCTGTGATTGATACAGATGATGATGATGTAGGTGTGATGATTCCTTCGGTTATATATGAACCTCGTGAGTTATCGATGGTCATATCACCCTTGAAGTCCTTTACCCATGGTTTAATAGTTGGAAGTCTCTTCTTCTCATCTAACTTGGCTCGTATGTAATTCAATACATGAAGAGGGTCGTGTTGAGGAATGTATGTAGACCATCCTGTACCAATCCCTTGACATCCATTGACCAATAGTAGAGGTATAACCGGACAAAAGTATTCAGGTTCAATCATCTGGCCGTCTTCCTCTTTGTGATTCAAGAGCTAGAAAGATAATGTGGAGAGAACATGATGATTAGTAAAATCATGTGTACTTATTACTTATATCATATAATCTAGAAAAGTAACACATATCACTCACCATATCATCAACATCTGGAAAGAGTAGTCTTGCAAAGGGAGAGAGATGTGTAAAGATGTAACGCGGAGAGGCTGCGTCACTACCCCCCATGAGTCTAGTGCCAAATTGACCTGATGGAGTGAGCAGGTTAATATTATTCGAGCCAACAAAGTCCTGAGCCATACCAACAACTGAAAATAAAGAAAGGAAGTCATTAGTGTTGAGATGAGTACAAGAACAAACATTCCTTCATCAAGTGCACTTACTAGTTGCATGCAACGAAGCTTCTCCATGATGATATGCCGTATGTTCAGCACAATACCCAGCAAGTTGAGCAACCTTAATCTCATCCTTCAAATTTCGTTTGAAACATGCATACAATACCTTCCGTTGTGATGGCTTCAACCCATCAATAACATTCGGTAATGATCGTATATTATTAGCATTTGAAAAATGTATAAGTTCATTATCCACAAAGTCACCATATGTCACAGAATTACCATCGGTAGTATCAATAGTAACTGTACACTTCTCATCATACTCCTCTAATATCCAATCTTTACGATCATCGGCTCTATCTTTCTCGAATGCCATATCAATCCGTCCGCCATCCTTCTTTTCGGACTTCCATTTAAATGGTCGGTAATGTTGTATAAAGTCTACAAAGTATTCTTTCGCCTCAGCTGGAGTACTGGTACCTAATCCTTTGTAATACTTGATATTCCATTTGTGTATTTCATTATCATCAATCAGTGATTCACGCCATTCATTATATTCAGCCATTGAGAAGAAACTTAATGATTCTTTATTCTTCTTCTTCTTCTTGCCCTTCTTGGTAGCTTTGAGTAATGGTGTAACAAACATTGACATGAATGGTCTATTCTGTTCTTCTTCATCCTTCTTTATACCTTTGGGAGGTCGTAGTAACGCCGGCCAAAAGTGACGAAAGACATTCATAATCAATCCTTTTATATGTGACCCATCAGGGTCCTGATCAGTCATTATCATAACATGTCCATATCGCAATGTATCCCTTTCTTGTATAGTTTCATATGTCTTTTCAAATTGTAATCCCATGATTGTACATATAGCTTTCAATTCTGCATTCTTGGCCAATTGTGATACAGATACATTACGTACATTTAAGAACTTGCCACGTAATGGGAATACACCATGCTTATCACGTCCGATAACTTCTAATCCAGCCACTGCTAATGCTTTCGCTGAGTCACCTTCGGTTAGTATTAATGTACATTCCGATCCTTTGGTACCTCCTGCATGATTTGCATCTTCTAACTTTGGTATAGAGAGTACTTGACGTTTGGTTTGTTTACCACTTGCACCTACTTCTTTTAATAACTTTGCCATGTTTACTTGTTGTGCGCCCAATGCCATTCGTAATACCTCTTCTACAATACCTGGCCCTCCTTTGTTGCTTACATTATTGTTATTGTTGGGCTCTTCGGTATCACTATCACTACTACTGTCATCACTATCTTCATCAAGTATCAACATTGGCTTTACTAACTTTTTCAAATAACTCTTTGGCAACTCAAATGATCCAATACTAGCAGTACCAAAATTCTCAGGATTGGTAGTCAAACATTCCTTCATTTGACTATCAAAACTTGGATTTTCAATTAATGAATTAACACACAGTAATAAATGTCGTTTCACCATTCGTGGTGTAACATTAATTGGCGTACCTCCTCCTGATAGTGGTTCTAACTGTTTAGACATTTTGGTATTGATATAATCTGCTATATACTGGGATACTTGTTTGGCAATTATGTCAACATGTGTACCACCCCGGGAGGTGTTCATACCGTTTACGAATGATATTGATTCTAAACCTTGATTATTCGATTTGGTATCTGATAGTCCAATTGATATTTCCCATCGTGTGTTTAACTTTTGATATACCATTGGTAGATTGTTACTATTACTACTTGATGATTGTTGTTGTCTATATAGATTGATGTACTCATCAAAGCTGTTCACGTCTATAACCTCACCATTTAATGTTACCGTTAACTTACCATTCGATGTCCCGGCAATGTCAACGACACGTCGTTTCATCAATTGATATTCTGCTTCTGGCAATATGCTCGGTGCCGATGATTCACCAGTCAATCTCGACAAGTCAGGTACAAATGTAATCCTTGTATAATCCAATTCTTTACCACCATTACATTCTTCAAGTGGTGTAGTAGTAACTATTGGTTCATGACAAGTATGCATATTATCTTCCCAAATTTGTTTAAAAACTTTCACTTTTGTTCCCTTTGTATTTCTAATTTCAACAATAAACTTTGATGAAAAGACATTTGTTAGTTTGGCACCGTAGCCGTGACGGCCGCCTGTTAATCGTTTTTCATTATCGTTAAAGTTACTACCGGTTAGTAAATGTCCAAAGAGTAAGGTGGGTATATACATTTTTTCAAGCTTGTGTATTTGTATTGGTATTGACTTGCCATTGTTGGATATTGATATGTATGGTTGATTCTCTTTTACATCTTCTATATTACTATTACTACTTGATAATGAGTTGGTACCGCCACGGTTTATAGTAACATCAATACGGTTGCAAGATGATGGATGTCGTAATCGATTATCTGAGGCGTTTACTAATATCTCATCGAATATTTTTAAGAGTGCGGGAGCTGTTGATAATTCCTGACGTTGCATTGACCACTTGCTGTTAGAGCTACTGTTGTTTATATCGTCAGTAGAATCGTTTGCAACATCTTGCTGCAATACCCACGAAGAGATGGGAGGCAATCGTTCTGTTGGACCGATATACATTGATGGACGCAGTAGTATATGCTCGAGTGGTGTTTTTCGACTATATGTCTCTTCTAATGTTTGTGCTTTTGTAGTACTATCTGATGCTTTTGTAGATAGATTCCTACAGCAGTATGGCAATATGATTCTAGTTGTATGATGATGAGATGATGCAATAATTGGTTGGTGCATGCAGTGCATTATGGGTGGGATGTTTTGTTGTTTTAGAGCTCGATGGCGTATTCGCCGCCCGACGCCGCAACGAGATATTGCTCTGATGGTGACCATACTATTCTTATACTATACGACTTCTACAGAGGATATATTTATGGTGCTCGATGCGATAACAATAAACAACTCACCCCGCGTTGCATGATCGAGCGATATTGCTGCTAAGATACCGAGCGGTATCTTTTTATGAGAGAGTTTTATCTAGTACTCAATGGTACGGTGAAGATGATTGAGAACTGACTACTAGTGTTGATTAATTATTGTACTACTACAGATCAATAATTAGTAATACCTAGTTGCTTGTTTTGCAATTGAAGTAGGTTTTACACTCTTTT
>Ga0214478_100700_pt1 | contig 18980 bp, 16 predicted proteins | sample M1_20Mar14CPVII9_2_FD_178001 | JGI IMG/M metagenome (GOLD analysis project Ga0214478, IMG submission 178001) | Marine eukaryotic communities from Monterey Bay, California, United States - M1_20Mar14CPVII9sort6BwellD7 | ecosystem: Environmental > Aquatic > Marine > Unclassified | place: USA...
GGATACGCCAATCATCTCAAATACCACATAAGAATAGAGATAATATTCATATAGCTAATGTACAATAAGGCTGGCGTATCACTGTGGGTTGTTCGTATGCGATTGCAGGTGTTGCAAAGGCATGTTGTGTGGAAATTGATGATGTGTGTGATATTAAAATTGATATTGATGAGTGTATTACTCAGAGCCAGTCGTCTATCCAAGAATTATGCGTGTATATATGCGTTGGTGGTGTGGTAGGTCGATTGGTCAATTAAAACACGGTTATAGAGGTTGGTTAGTAGTTTGATAGTGCGTATATTATATAGTGTAGACAAATTATGAATAGCTCGAATTCGGTCCATACCTAAACAGTCAGGGTAAACTCCACCCGCCAAAGCGGGCTTGACGTTATTATTATTATATCAAAAGTAGTAATAATTCAATACATTCTCAACAACATAAACTATCTTCCGACTTCTATGAAAGATACTCGGCAGTTATGTACCTACTTACTATATGATACAATACACACTATACAGAACAAATGATTTACTACTACACAACATCAACATCTATATCGTTATGTATATCATGCATACATATCTACATATCTATACTCTACGGAGACATGTCTCCTGAAGATACTTATATGCATATCATATTATGTCTGAGATCATCTACTCCTCAGACTTGAAAACTAAGACGGTAGGATTGGCCTTCATTGCATCCCTCAACTTCTGCCTCAACTTTGGAACAGTAAACTTATCATCAAGTTCCCTTGGTCCAAAGAACTTCTGCTTCTCACGATAGAATATCTCGAACTTATTCCACAACAAAACAACAACATGCTTTGCTTGGATCATAATCTTTACTACGGAAGTACTTAACGTCTCCGGTAGCTTTTGCACATACTCGGCTTGCTTCTCTGCTTTAGTTGCAGTCTTATCACTTCCAGTTGATGTTTTAGCTTTCGATTTGGGAACAAAGTAAGCTTCTACTACCATATGGGAGTTGAGGTATGTCATATTCTTCCCAGGATACTCCATGGTACCCTGTGTAAACTGAAGTGCATGATTGGGGAATCGTTCGACATGATATGCATTAGTCAACCCGTCGCCATTTGTACCCTTTTCACATCTGGTCTTCCAAGCTACCATAGGTCCTACCTTTACGACGGAAGCAAGCAACAGGTATAACCTACTAGTAATAACGGCAATCCTTGTAAGTTGCAGCAGCTTCATCCCTCTGTTTACTCTTAATCTCATCCAAGTATACTTGATAAGCTTGTAATGCTGTTGTATAATCTTCTTTTGTTGCTCGTCCATATGAGTATAACCCCTTGATTGTGTTTAGAGAATCACTATTTCCACATCCCACAGCAATCATATAGTGCTTCAATGCTCTATCTATGTTTCCTTCACGCTCCTCGTCGACACCAAGGTTATTCCTTGCCACTTCATCCCCTCCCATAGCTGCTAGTTCGAAGTAATGCACAGCCTTCTTTCTATCAACGTCCACGCCCTCACCATATTGATATGCATTACCAATGTTGCAAAAAGCTTCAGCATTACCGAGTTCTGCTGCTTGATGCCATAATTCTAATGCTTTGGTATAATCTTGCGGATATCCGTCTGTAACATCAGCATAAAAGTAGCAATCTCCTTGCATGTAGATTGCAATAGGATCCCCAGCCTTCACTCGTTTCTTTATTCTTTCTATTGATTCCTCTGAAGTTGGTTTTGGACTTCTACAGAACGGACACTTTTGATTATCAACTTCATTGCCTTGGTGATCATATAAAGGTGCATGAATACATCCACTACATATAACTTTCCCACAACATGACTTGTATCTATACCCCGTTTTTAGTGATGGTAAGCGTAAGAAACAAATTGGACACTCTCCAAATTGTGATGGTGGTTGTTTGAATAACTTTTCATCATGTAATTCCTTCGCCCTCTTTTTACACTCCTTCTTATGCTGGGATCGATGAGCAATCTGACAGTCTCTATTGCAATATTTAACCAACTTACATGCCGTACATGCTTTGAGATCATTACTGGCCTCTTCTCCTTTGCCACAATTTGCACATATATTATTCTTATTGCTCATATTTGATAATCTTCACTTAATACGCGTCTTTATTATGGTGCATATAAATTTATACATATGTGCATGAGTATGCGCGTTTATATTGTGTAAGGTATGTGATCGTTAGATTCAGGTGTGATATAGTATACATTTAACACATATCGCAAAAGATAAATACATAGCTTAATTTCTCGAGTTGCAATACAAATTTCGGTGTTGTATCTCGCTGTGGTTTTGGGTTAAAGTTAAATAATGCAAATGGCGTTAGCAATATATGTGTATGTATTGTATTCCTTCAAGATTGTTAAAAGTAGATTGCAATGCATCCAAACAAAGCAAAAGAATCGCCAGGTCCGTTTCGAGATGCGAACTCAGGGACCAACTGCACTCGAAGCAGGAATCTACCTCTCTTCTCAACATGAGATACAACAGACTTAATATAGATATTACTCACAATATATGAACAGAATACTATCATATTCTTTCAAGATTGTTATAGCCTGCAAAAGTAGATTGCAATCTATTGCAATGCATCCAAACAAAGCAAAAGAATCGCCGAATCCTGCCCGAGATTCGAACTCGGAATCTCCTGATCCGTAGTCAGGCGCCTTACCGTTGGGCCAACAGGACGATGTATTCTCATAGTAAAATGATACATAACTAAAATTAATAAAAAAGAAACCAAAATAAGATACCGTATCCTATGATGTGGTTTTGAGAAAAAGTATGTGTTCTCTCAAACAATGATGCATAACGTAACACCACATACTTGACGCTTCCTCCTCCCTACCATTGCTTTGTCCCCATAATTTTGAATCTGTTGTCATACACCTTACTTCATTTAATAATAATGGTTAATTTTTCTATTGTAGCAGCTGCCCTTACGGCCGCCACCACCACGGCATTCATGCCATCCAGTCTTCGTGCTGCCAAATCTTCATCATTGCAAATGGCATTGAAGGATGGAGAAACACCCATTGTTATTGGACTTGCTGCTGATTCCGGTTGTGGTAAATCTACCTTCATGCGTCGTGTTACCTCCACATTCGGTGGTGATCAATGCGGACCTCTTGGAGGTGGATTCGGTGCCCCCGGAGGATGGGAAACTAACACACTTGTTTCAGATATGGCCACTGTTATCTGTCTTGATGATTACCATCTTAATGACCGTGAGGGACGTAAGGTATCTGGTTTAACTGCTCTTAACACTGCCGAGCAGAAGTTCGATCTTATGTACGAACATGTTAAGGCACTTAAGGATGGACAATCTGTTATGAAGCCCATTTACAACCATGTTAATGGAACACTTGACACACCTGAGAAGATTGAACCCACACCTGTTATTATTATTGAGGGACTTCACCCATTTGTTGATGAGCGTGTTCGTGACCTAATCGATTTCAGTTTATACCTTGACATCTCCCCCGATGTTAAGCTTAACTGGAAGATTCAGCGTGATATGGAAGAGCGTGGTCACTCCCTTGAGTCTATCATGGCTTCCATTGAGGCACGTAAGCCCGACTTTGATGCCTACATTGAACCCCAGAAGGAGTTTGCCGATTATGTTATTGAGTGCAACCCAACCGCTCTTGACCCCGAGGATAAGAGTACATTGAGAGTACGTGCCATCCAGAAGAATGGTGTTGCTGACTTCAACCCCACATACTTATTCGATGAGGGATCTGAAATTGAATGGTCACCATCTGCCGATAAGCTTTCATCCCCCGCTCCTGGAATGAAGCTTAAGTACACACAAGAGAAATACTTCGGAAATGATGTTTCTGTTGTTGAGATGGACGGTACATTCGATAACATCCAGGAATTGGTATATGTTGAGAGCAACCTTGGAAACACCAACTCCAAGTTCTACGGTGAAATTACACAGGCCATGCTCAGTCTTGCCGATTCCCCAGGATCCAACAATGGTACTGGTTTGATGCAAACTTTGGCTGCATTTGCCATCCGTGAGCTTTACAACAAGAAGGCCGCCGCTGCAAAATTAGCCTCAACCAAGGCCGCCGCCTCTGCTTAAGCAACATGGTTTAGGAGATAGAGTTGTTTTATTGAATATATATTTATAAAGCTAGGTGTTCAGGTTATGAATTGTACACATAAATCATCTATCTCTGCTTCTTTTACATAAGTTAGAACTTGTATTATGTTCACCAAACAGCATCTACTTATTTCTTAATCTCAATTTCTAACACAACAGGGCAATGGTCACTACCAACCTCATCCGGGAGGATATAACTATCCCGAACACATGCCTTTCCTTTACCATCTTCCATAAGCTCCTTGCTACAAATAAAGTAATCCAATCTCAATCCTTTGTTGGGTTCGCGATTGCCTGCTCGTTGACTCCAGTAACTGTAATGTCCACGTCCTTCGGGATGCAAATGCCTAAATGCATCAATGTAACCCGCACTAAGTTGCTGTTCAAATCCTCGACGCTCCTCTGGTGTCGTAGCTGAACTCTTCGGTAAGTGCTTAGCACCCTCGTTCCATGTATCCTTCTCATCATATGCTACATTGAGATCACCTAACCAAATAACAGGTTTCTTACCATCCTTCTCGAGTTGTTGATGTTTGGCTAAGAAGTCTTGATCCCACTGTTCAGTGCGGTAGCCCAATCGTTCAAGCTTGGCACCACTGTTGGGAACATAGACATTGGTCAAGTAGAATAAAGGATACTCAACAGTAATAGTACGTCCTTCCCCATCATGAGCAGGCATACCAAGCTCAGTCTCAACATTGATAGGTTGAAGAAGCGAGATGGGTACATCTCCTATTGCCATGCCATCATATCCTCCTTCCTCACTCTTACTACTACCTGCTGCTTTCTTACTAGAAGGTTTGAAGAAGGCTCCCAACTTTGCTTGCTTCTTCTTATCACCCTGGGGTTTACCATTCACACTACTCTTACCCCCTCTCTTCCTAACAAATGTTGCGGTACCTGAATATCCCTTCTTTTCCTGTGAATATGACCAATGACTATCATACTCTGGTAACTTTTCTTCAAAGTGTTCTTTTAATTTGAGTTTCTCATCATCCATGTGTACTTCTTGTAACTTAGTTTCCTGTAAACAAATTACATCTGCATTGTATCTTTCGGCTAAATTCTTTAATGCATCTGGTTGTTTCTTAATAACTGCACGTAATCCGGCTACATTCCAACTAATGATTGTAAATGTATAACTACCCTTAGTTTCCATTGCCTGTTGAGGATTCCAATGACGTGATAGGGGTGTACGTTCTGTCCAACGTTGATGATCGGCAGCCTTTTTCTTCTTGGCAGGAGACTTCTTCTTTGCAGTAGTAGTTGTAGAACCTTCATCATCTGATGCACTACTCTTTGACTTTCGTTTTTTAGTTGCAGCTTTGGGCTTTTTATCGCCATCGTCCTCATCTTCATTATCCGAAGGCGGTGTATAACCCTCCATTTCTTGCTGATAACGCAATTTGTCAGCAGCGGCCTGCTCATTATACTCAGTCTTATCATCTTCGCTTAACGCTTTCCATGCAACTCCAAGTAGTTTTCCCTGAGTAATATCAAGAGTTGTATTTCGGTGTATCAATGTATAAATGAGGACAAAAACAATATAACATAAGACAAGTTATTAAACTAATATAAATACTCACAAGCTCGCCAAAAGAAGCTTCAGGGTTATCTTCCTTAATCTCGGGTCGTTTTGCCTTTGAAAAGTACATAAAAGCGGATAGAGCGCCCTTAGGAGCATTTGGATCCTTTTTCTTCTTAGTGGCCTTCTTTTTGGGTGCCTTCTTCTTTTCATCTCCCTTTAATGGAGAAGGTGCACCTTCATTATTGTCGTTAGTCATCGTCATACTTGCAGCTGCTGCGGCGGTAGGGGATCGACTAGATTTAGTTGACATTGTACTTTTAGAAAAATTTAATAATGGTGATGTGTGTGTAGAAATACCCTTAATTTGGTAGAGATTGTGGTATGATGGTGACTGAACTTTCGTGCACAAGTTGTGTTGTTTTGATAAAGTGTTGTGTATCCTAAATGTTGAAAATGTCCTAAATGTTGAAAATGACAGTGACGGTGATGTAATAAATCGAACCAGTAGTAATTTACGAAATGTAGAATATATTGACATGAAGATCAACCCGATAGGATTGGCTGGGAGGCTGTATACGATATGCAAAGACTATTGGTTTGGTATCGTATGCTATTGCAAGTTACTGCAACACTGAATTTTTATGAGAGTTGGCAAAATTGAAATACACGGCATTTAGCATTTATATTCAACTCTTGATACGAATTGATCGGGCATAAGATAATCAATAAACTTTGCAATATAGCCGTCCCATATTATTATATTGATACAATCTTATAGTTACATTGTCATTTAATGCTCTTTCAATTGGTTGTGGTACGGTGACTTTAGCCAAACGCTCATTTTTGTTGTTGCAATCGATTATTGGTTGAGAGTTGAGAGAAGAAGGTTTAATATCGTATAATCCGCTTATCGATAATATCGTTTATATAACTGTTTATAACATTGTTCTGAATACTGAAGTCGCGGATTGGATTATTCGGCACAAAGTTAAGGCCATCTCCGACAGCTTTGAACTAGCCCCTTAATTTTTGAGTTCACCTTTAAGTTTACTTAAGACATCACATTTATTAGGTAAAGTATTATATTCAACATGCCACCTGCCAAAAAGCGCCGTATCGATGCAGCTCAAACTGCAGAAGATTTAGATGTTATGCCCTCAAAAGCACACATCATCAACAATAATACAAACACTACCAAATTATTAGAACAACATCGTGATACACTTAAAACACTACGTAGTAACATTTCTGAACTGGCTGGTGATACTTCCAACTCTACAAACAGGGGAGAACTCCTCTTATCATCCTCAATAGCACTATCTACCTTAAAATCGCTCCAACGTCAAATATCATTATCAGTAGAAGCGCATGCCAATACATCCAAGGTACATCGTGAGGACATAGAAGAATGTAGTTTAACATTGGAAAATTTAAATTATGAACGTAATTATTTATGTGATGAAATATCAAGTATGAAGAGTTGGAATGCTGATGAGTTGGAGAAGATGGCATGGAAGGAGTTGGGATTAGATCCTGGAAAGTTGAAGAAGGATAATGATGATGAGGATGAGATGGAGGAAGATACAGACATTACCACAGCCGAAGAAGCCATTGATACCTACCTCCTAGGAGACAACTCTACAACAGTACAATCCAAATCACATCGAGATCCATCCAACCATCAATTAATTCTTAATAAATTACAATCCAATCTTGAAACACGATCAACATTAGTACAACAATTATCACAATCTAAAAAACAATTAAAGGAATTACAAAAGAAACGTGATACATATCGTAACTTCTTACATCAAATACCTAAAAAGTTAGTAGAGTTGGAAAAGGTTGGTACAAGTTTGAATAATTTCTTTAGTGGTAGTAATGTATGGAAGGATGTATTGAATGATAGTAATGATGGAGATACTGCAATGGGCGATGAAGATACGAAGATGAAGAAAGTACAAGATGCCAATTTATTAGTGAATAGTCCATCATTTGATCGAACTAAAAGATTTGAGTTGGCACAATCAAATTTACCATCACCACTCTATGTTTTGTATGTACAACTTGTTGGATATTTAGATGCCTGGTCATCGTTGGAGAAGTTGGGTGGATCAAACGCCGCCGTCACTACTGTTGCTGGTGAAGGGGATAATAAAAAGTCTACAGTTTTGGATGGATTTGTTGGGGCCAATGGTATGAACGTGTCAGCTATACCTCCAGAAGGAGAAGGAAGTTGGAATGTGGTATTGACACTCTCATCAAGTGATATTCTACCACCAGAGATTGGTTCAATATTGGGCAAAAGTGCTTCTCGATCGACTGCATCATTCATCAAGATTATCTTTTCATACAACAAGGAAGAGGGTGTGGTTTTTGCATCTGTAAATGATGATGAAGGTAGTAATGAGGGGTTGTTGGATAATTTGTTCCCCGGAGATGACGGAAATGTTAACCCAAACGTGTCCCTGTCTGTTTTGAAGGATGAAGATGACGAAGAGACTAGCTCAAATGAAGGTGAGGAGCAAACATCTACCAGCTCTGACAATGGAAGTAAGAACGGAAAGCCATATTATTGGTGCCAGGTACTTAGTGGACTCAACTTTCCTCCGCCCTCTTCATCATCAACTGTGAGTGATTTGAAAGAGTCTGATGCACCATTTAAGATTCAGACTTGTACCAAGGCAGTCTTTCGACAGTTGTTGCGTCGTATTCGAGCTCGAAAGACTCTAGCTGCCATCTTGGAATATCTTGGCAAACGTAGTCAGCTTCAAGCACTACCAATCCATCCTACAATGAAGGGTGAAGATCAGCCACAATCAATTAAGACAAAGTTGCATTCGTGGGCTGAAGATTCGAAGGACAAATCGACAACTACCAAGAGTTATATCGCCACCATCAAACGAAAGACTTCTACTCTGAAGGCAACTGTTACTATTGATACCCAAAGGTATCCTGCCGAACCACCCGTGTGGTCACTTCAGAATGAGGATGGATCGTCAGGAACTCTATCATCATGGGGAGAAGAACATGGGAGTGTATCATCACTGCAACAGAATGCTGCCAATAGTAGCAGCTCAAACGGCGCACCTCCACTTTTTGATGCAGGGTTACATCGTATCGAATGTCATGTCAATGAAGGACTGGATAAGTTTGTTCGTCAAGATGTAGAGCATACCTATGATTGGATATTACTTCATCAACTTGCTGATATTGTAGCATGTTGGGATGAGGTGATCAGTGCAAGTGAAGGAAGCAGCAACTCGAGAGGAAAGGGAGAAATGAGTGGACGAATGCACAAGGGCAAAGATAGGAGATTGGTTTCATTTGGTGAACGATCTCCATTCTCGTGGTATAGAAATGGATTATAAATGTTGTGATGCAATGATAGTATCAATGTACTACCTACTATTATCAATACAAATATAATATGATAATAGGCTGTTCGTCCTAGCCTTCCACACTCTTCCTCATTACTCATTTCAAAACAAAAAGGATACCCCTCATGGTATCCTTACTAGCAAATCCAAGCTTCGGAGAAGTCTTGAAGAGCTGTACCTAGGGCCAAATCACTGCAAATCAAACCAAAAACAGATTCTATGATGATGATGCTCAGCCCCGGTATCCTGATCACACTTACTGTCACATTACCAACACCAAAAGAAGATAGACCACTCTTTGAAGCCTCAGCCCCAAAACCACTCCGAAGAAGATAGAAAACCGAAGCTTGCAGCTGCTGCGCCACAATAAATAACAACAAAAGAGGATGATTGTAAAGAAAGATTAGGAGCAATATAACTACAATGGCAGCCTTTCGTACCACTGGATATATGCTAAAGATCTATATGTTGATGCTGGTAACAGTTATAGCATCGGTATCTGCTTTTATTGGCGTATCAACAAACAATTTCCATTCATCAACTCCTCTTCATGCTTTGAGAGATGAAATTGATCCTAAATGGGGTCTTAAAATTGCTATAGCTGGAGCGTGAGTAGCTTGAAATACTGTATCATATCATATTATATATTTGTCAAAACTCACTTTGCAACATTTTAGTGGTCCCTCCGGTTTACTGCTAGCACACAAGTTAATCAAATCACAAATACCAATTACCAAACTGGATTTATATGAATCTAGATCTGATCCTCGTGATGAACAGAGTTTAGGGGCTAGTAGAGCATATGCATTGGGATTGGGAATTAGAGGAAGAACCGCTATACAAACAGTTGACAATGAACTATGGAATTCAGTAAAGAAGAGAGGGTATGAATGTGAAAGATTCAAACTACATCTTACACCTAAGATTAATATCAAACTGAGAGATAGAGAAGAAGGTGTACAGCCTAGCGTGTTGATATATCAATCCGATTTATGTGGTCAACTATTAGATGAGTTAGAAAAGCGCGCAGATGCCAATGTTGTAAGAGTGAACTTCGACTCTCCGATCACAAAGCTAGATCTAGATGAATCGACAATATCATTAGACGAAAGGAATATACAACAACAGTATGATTTGGTTATTGGCTGTGACGGAGCAAACTCAATCGTCAGGAAGTCCATGAAGAAGTATTCTCCACCTAATACATTCTCCTACACACAAAGAAAGTTACTCCCTGGATGCTTTAAGACAGCTCGGGCTGAATCAATGCCACCTTTAATAGATCCAGAGAGTGTCAGCTTGATATTGCCAAAGTCTAGTAGTATCACAGCCTTTGTTGAACCAACAGTTGATGGTGGAGGTTGTATTCTGTTCGCTGGGAAACTAAGCGATGTTAATACTACATCAGTATCAGACAGTAGTGACAAAGATATCGACTCTCTTCTATTTCCTCGGCCTGAGTCATATAAGAAAGGAGAGCCACCACAACAAAGTGACATTGATACATTAAGCAACCTCATCCTTGAACAATTTCCATTATTGGAAGGTACTAATGGACTTGATGATCTTTCAAAGCAGTTACTATCGCAGCGTACTAGTGTAGCTAGCTCTGTCAAATGCTCCACATACAGCTCTTCCAGTGGTACTCCTGTTGCAATTGTAGGCGATGCAGGACATGCCACAGGCGGTGTAAGTGGACAAGGATGCAACAGTGCACTCATGGATGCCGTTACTTTGTCTGGGTGTCTTGAAAGGGAATATAAACCTCCTACCGAATTCATTTATAACATACAAAATGCTAAGCGAGACTTGCTTCATAAGGGTATCTCGTCATACTCACAGAGGGCCGTACCAGAAGGACATGCTCTTTATGATTTATCTTTTGGTAATGATGGCAAGACACTCCCAATTTTTCGAAATATAAGATCACTTCTATCAACTGGCATAGATGCGGTGTTTCGTGGGAGATTCGGTATAGGAAAGAAGCCTTTACAAACTCTACTTGCGAGCTCATTAACGTCCTTTGTAGATATAAGAAGAGATAGAGAGAAGTACTTTGTGGAGGATTTTAAGGAAAAGATATAGGTACTTGGTCTTTATATTACAGTCGGTGACTCTATCTACAATATAATACTACAAACAGCTTGATGTTGTCAGCAAAAGCAACAATCATTGCTATCACAACATCCATTATCAGTGCATCTTCTACCGCATTCTGACATACATGATAATCTTTTTGCGTATATTAGAATGATACCAAAGGCTGTCAAACATGCGCCATAGATGTATGTGGCATAACTTGCGAGGAGAAGGACAAAGATATTCAACAGCATAGGAAGAATCAACATGATTGTATAGAGTACTTTTCGAAGCTTGCTTGAATCTAAAATACAACATTTGGGAGGATGAGAGGGAGAGGATTCTAAGTGTGTGTCTTAAAGTGATAAGGTACAATTAATAACAAACTGACAACTCACCTCCTTTCCTTATCAGTAGTTGAGCAAATGCCAAGAACTCAACAGTAAGTGCTAGACAGAATGAAAAGTTCGAAAGTTCTATAATGAACCCAAATGGGAATGGTAGTAACAGGAGTATGACCGCGAGCCCAAGAAGAAGCGAATATGTGGGTGTATCATGACGACTCTTTTTACCAAACAATGAAGGTAGCTGTCCCCTTTCAGCCATTCCCTGAAGTTGCATACTATCTGATGACATTTCTGAAAAGAATTGAGCAAGTAACGATATACCTGCAGATACCACTATCCAATTACCAAGCCATTTTCCGGCAATATCTGTAGCTGCGACTGCAAATGCGCCTTCTTTCCATTGATCTTGTTCTATGTTCGTTGCACCAGTGGCTATCAAGACTGGAAGAAGATAGGCACAAGATGCCATGACTAATGATCCATATATTCCATTTCGATATGCCACTTTTGATACAATGGTGGTACTGGAAGATGTGCGTTTAGCGGTATATGAAGATGAAGAGAGACGAAGGTAACTCAAGTTAGTGTATGCGGCTTGCAAAGGCAATCAAATGAAGATAAATGAAGGCCAAATGAAGCACTCAAATCTCAAATACTTCATATGGAACACATGAATTCACATCATAAAACAATACTAACGCGGACTTTCCTGAAATGACTAGCCTGATCAAAGCCATTGAAGTTCCAATACAGTGTGTTTACAAATGGTCTGAATGCTATGCCAGCGATAGTTGCTGCTGGGAACCAACCATTTTGATCCAAGGCGTCATCATCAAATACTTCCACCTCTCCGGTTGGCGTCTCTGTCCATTTATTTGGATCTACTTTTGGTATACCTATAAGCACCATTAACAGAAATGGAACCATTGATATGAAGAATATTAGTATAGATGCCTTCCCTACCACATCAAGACCACGATAGTTTACAAAGGCCAACATTATTGATATAACAGCCAATATGATATAATGTAGAAACATATTATCAGTTGCTGTTAATTCTGGGAAGAATTGTCGATGTACATAAGATAGGAATAATACAGGATAGGATGCATTATTTGTAACGCCACTTATCCAACCAAGATAACCAACTAACAAACCAAACGTTTCACCAAACGCTTCCTCAACCCATCGTACACCCCCCGATGCACAAGGATACTTGGATGACATTTCATATGTTATTATTGATTCCGGTAATGACCAAATAAATGGCATTATACTAATTCCGATAATTGCATATAAATTGCCAGCGGCCTTTAAGGCAGGTTCTATGCCGAAGGGACCTCCACAGGCATTAAAAAATACTATAACGGCCAACACAAATCCTGAAATCTTCTTTTGATTAGTATGGTTGTTTTGTGTAGATGTTGCTTGTTTCATACCCCCTCCAGCTGCAGCATCAGCATCATTGCAGTCATCGAGCAGAGTTGTCGATGATTCTGCAAGTGTACTATCATCGTTGTTATTACCACCGATTAGCGGCTCGTTCAGCCCTTGAGATGATTCCTCCATCGTTAACAATGGTATACGGTACTCTCTACGCAAACGCTATCCGCCTATTGCATTACCACTTATATTCCATGTCAACTGAATTACTTTAGTTGCGTTTTGAGTTTGTGTTCTTTATGTCGCTAACTTTTTTTATGAGAGTTTGTGCACATCGTATGTACATTATACCACATACAAACTAAAACAGTAATCATGGCACGTTTACTAACCCTATTCATATCATGCATTCTCCTCGTTTGCAATGCCAAGGTGATAAACACTGATGTTTCGTCGAGCTACTTCCTTAAAGTTAAAACAGGAGTAGGTAAGAATCTAATAACAAATGTTATTTTTGCAATTGTTATTATATGTCTCATACTTATGATATCATCTCATATACAACACAGCTCAAGGTATTCATTGGATGTCAGAGTATATTGTTGGGAAGAGCGTCAATAGACCTCCTCGAAAGGTGAAGCTTGCGTTAGTTGGTAAGTATCTACTAGTTTATCAGTGATATGTTATGTCTAAAATTCATTATTGATACCTCTATGTATTTGATGCAAAACTTGCACTCGTAGGTGAGCGCATACAGTTTATATGATATGTCTGTATGTCTCAAATTTATTTACTGAACCTTTATGTATTTGATGCACACTCTCTAGGCATGGGAAGGACAGGAAGTACATCTTTTTCAGCAGCATTAAAGCAACTAGGATATGTTCCTGTTCATGATGATGAGGCAATAGAGGTGTCTGACATCTACTCGGCCATGATGGACGAAACGATGACAATGGATGAGGTTGCTAATGAACTCGGTAATCGTGGATTTGATGCACCTATGTTGAACATTCCAAAATTTGTAGATTGGGCTGCAAATGAACCTGATGTAAAAATAATCTTGACAACTCGAGATAAAACAAAGTGGGCTCAGAGTTGGTTGACTATAGTGCCGGTTGCATTTCTACCAAATCAGCGCCCATTCAAGTGGATCAAATCAATTCGTGAGCTGTCGGAACTCAATTATCAGATGATGGTGAGTATTCCAACAAACAACAAGCCAGAACTTTACAATGATATACCTACTCTTGAAGCTGGGTAAGTTCATATTGAATACATATCATGGTATCATTTTACTGTTTGATAAGATCTAACATTAATACGCACAAAGATTTGAAGCATGGACTGAGTATGTAATCAAATCTGTTCCAGAAGAGAAACTACTTGTATTTGATGTTAGACAAGGGTGGCAGCCTCTATGCTCTTTCCTGGATAAGCCAATACCTGAGGGATCGTTTCCACACATCAATGATCGAGTCGTTGTTGATGTTATTGTCAAATTGTTTGTTCTGTTCACATATATTTGGCCACTTGTGTTTGTACTGCCACTATTGATTGGATACTTAATCATACGATCATGTCTGATGCAGAGAGGAAAGAAGGAGAAAAAGGCATAAGCTTGGATGCGGAGTGAACATAACTTATGTGTATTGAACATAGATAGTGTATTTGAACAATGTTAAACTTTATAAAGACGATATCTAGTCTTCACATACACTTGTGAAGGGAGATGAAACGCCTGTTACTGGAGTGTGGCCATACTGAAACGAATTAGGAGCTGCTTTGCATCTCTCCCTCAAGTCATGAGGCAATTGAGTAATATCTCCCAAATACCAACTATCTCCTGGCTTCCAGTCAGGATCCGTTAGTGGATCAGGAAAAACGCTGCCATGAAGATATGAAATATGATCTTTCACTAATCCCTCTGCTGTTCTATCATCTAGGTGATCTCCTCCAGGCAATCTATCCATGTCTTGCTTCCATTTACGTGCTTCTGCCAGCAGTACCTCCTTCTCCAGTTGTAGCTTCTCTTTAGTAAACATGTCATAAAATGGACTCTCCTGTTTCCAATTGAGGGCATCAAATAGAGTCCCTGCCTCTTGACGATTATTACGTGCAACAGCTTCATCTAGTCGGTCGGCAAGAAGTATCTCTCGCATTACATTGCTACAGACATGTGTATCAGGAGCATCTTCTCTATCTCTTGACCAAATGTTCAAAGCAAGAGTGTCTTCATACGGTTGTTCAAACTGGTGCCACCAGAGGGCTGGCAAGAAGAGTATGTCACCTGGCCCCACAACGACCTCTCTCAAATAGGCATATTTAAAGTTTGGGTAATCTTTGAGGTCAGGATCAGTCAAATTAACTTGCGAAGAACCGACCAGTGGATGTGAATTGGGATATCTGGAAGATACAATGTATGGAGATGAAAGAGGGATGATATAACTTATGTTAGGGCGACATGTAAAGTAAGAGGAGTGAAGGATACCTCTGGTATCCTCAAAAAAGATCAGAAGAAGTCCCACCTCAACGTGACTTCATACATTCACACATAAAACAATACATACTAACGCGGACTTTCCTGTACATATCATCTAACTGACCGGGGTCTCCAATGTATGCTTTTTTCCTCCCCCAAGCCATTACATACAGATTGTCCGTTGCATCATAATGTGCTGGCATGATAATACCTTTCATACCGCTCCAAATCTTGGCATACGAGAAATCTCCCCAGAATGCTTGCTTCGCGGCCTGAAAGAAGTGAGTTTGAAGAAGATACAAAGGTATGAACAAAACGTCGATAACACATATATATCACATACAAACAGAGACTTACAATGGGTCGAAGTTGAGAAGTCACGACATCTAAATCATTTACAAGCTTTTGTGGCGCCGATCCGCCACCAACTGTCGCCTTCCCGTCTCTCTTCATTACAATTTCATGCAAGTAGTGTAGTAGCTTTGGGTTTGGTGACCGATTGGCCTTTCTGACAGTCTTGACATATCCAGCAAATGAATCTCGATACAGATGTGTTGTTGGTGCAAAAGGGTATGGATATCCAAGCTTCTTTGCCTTTTCCTGAGGTTCAAAGTATTGGCAACATTGACCACTCAGATCTGCAGCAATGTTGAACCCAAGTGACTCTTCGGTGTTGAACATATCATTCAAGTAACTTAATGTCCACTTGTGTGATACTGGATTTGGCATATTGTCGAACCAATCAGTGATGACAACAGGCTCTCCTCGGATAATGTATTCTTTCGCGTCCTGAAAAGTACGTCGATGTACCGATTTCATATTAGTTGTAAGTGTACTTGCAAGCTTTTCATGACGAGTTGACTGTAGTAATTCTGTCATATCTTGATCATCAAATACGGCCTCTAACTTTGCTGCCAATTCCTTAAATGCAACTTGAGCTTTCTTTGCATTCAATTTTAAAGCTTTCTTCGTTGATTCGTCATCATTCCATTTTATCATTCCCAATGCCTGCTCTGCTTTTACTACTGCCATCCGAAGGTACGCATAAGCAACTCTAAGCACGTCTGATCTACCTCTTTCCACATCCTTTATAGTTATTTCCGTTGCTCTGTTTATCAATGCCTCTACCGACATATCCAAATCATTTATTGCATTAAGCTTTTTGCATTCATCAACATCATTAATGGTTGCCATTGCATGTGATCGAAAGCATGCATTTCGTGTAGGAGAGAATCCACATTTATCAACTTTTGTACATCGTGTACACTGATCTAAAAAGTTTGCATCAGTTGAATCATCTGCTGTCAGAGAACGACACATCTTTGATTCGTCTTCTCGTCTGTTGGATTCAATATACTTTGCATCATCAAAGAAGTCATTTACTGTTTTCTTCACACTACTATATGTAATGGTATATGTTTCTTTATCTCCATATGTCCCGGCGGAACTACCCAATGTATATTCTCCTCCCCTCCTGTATGTACCAACTTCAGTAATAATAAAGACTTGTCCCTTTAATATGAGAAGGTTGTATATTGCAAAAGATAAAGCTCTAAAGTCAATACAGTTACATATGAATATGATATGATATACAATCAATATTAAAGACTCACCGCATATCCATCAATTGTTTTTCGACCTACATATATGAAATTATCATAAGAATAATGTGAGCATATGTATATTAGATATATGAACACAAGATATGCACAAAACAGTATAACATACCTCCATTCGGTTCTAATACACCATAATACAATTGTAAAGCTCCTTCTTTTAGTGAATTAACATTCCCACCCCAGTAAAGATTTACTTCTTGCTTGGCATTATTTATAAATGTTGCTTGTATCTGTTGTGGTAAATATTGTAATTTCGATTGTTCACCGTTTGCATTGATTTCGACATCAACTGCAATGCAACTGTATGCAACTATTATAAGGAAGAGTATGGTATGACTAGCGAGTGTCCGGATAGATTGCAACATTGTTACAAGATGATACTGGATGGCCACCATCAACCATCAATAACCCAAGGAGCGCTTTTAACTATGTAAGTGTCACTCTCTACCGAGAGTGCATGCGATACAACCGTTTTGATTCGTAAAGCCAACCAAAATTGAGCCACTCGCAACCCTCTCGGCATAACAACATACTCTCCCATTACATTGCAAATATATTCTTACATATACTATCGATATATCACCTATTATAATCGGACATATCATACAATATAAACCATTAATAACAATACAGACTTGCAACTAGTACCCGAAACACTTCTAAAAAAGAAGCATGATCTTGATACACTCCAAGCACAACGAGCTGCATCCTCCTTATCTCGATCCATCTCACGCAAACGTATAACCAACACAAAGAATAAAGTTAAGATTGTCAAGCCCGAAACTATACTAATACAATCAAGACAACGTAAGAAGAGTGCTATACGGTATAATCGTGTTAGTAAGAAGGGGATGCAAAAACGTGCAAGTGATAAAAGTATTACAAAAGTTAAGGTATGGGATAGTGTTAAGGATGTTGAAGTTGATGAAAAGGATTTACCACAAAAGAAGTCAAAGAAGGAGGAGGATGGAGATGAAGATATGGATGATAATAGTGATGAGGAAGAAGATGAAACAACAAATAAATATCATAAAATATCCTACAAATCGAATAGTATCGGTGCCACAACAATCTTTGCAATCTTACTCCGTCCAACAATCCATACAACACCCAAACCTGTTAAGAAAACTCTCTCCTCATTACGACTACGACGTATCAATGAGGGTGTATTCCTACCATACAATACAACTACACGTAAAATGTTACATTTAGTCGAACCATATGTATTGTATGGTGTGCCATCATTAGAAACTATAAGTGATTTAGTACGACGTCGTGGTTTCGTGAAAGTAGATGGTAAACGTATACCATTGAATGATAATAATGTTATTGAAAGAGAATTGGGTGATAAATTTGGTTTAATTTGTGTTGAAGATTTAGTCCAAGTTTTAGGCGGCGACAATAACGACGGGGGAGATGAGGAAGAGGATGTATTTAATCAGGTTAGCAAGTTTCTATGGCCATTCCGATTAACATCCCGCAAAAGTAAGTTTGAAAAGAAAATGTTAGATTTGAAGGATGGTAAGTTGTATGGTGATCAGGGTGAGGCTATGAATGGATACATTCGTGAAATGTTGTAAGAAGAATATTGGGAACGGGGAGGATTTAAGTCTTCTTCTGTGCAAACAGAGATTGATAAGAAGACCCTGACGGTATGTGAGATGTGAGAAGAAGAAGAGCCGAGCGGAAGGGGAGTTACCGCAAAAATTGAAGTATGACTATGTATCAAGTAGATAAAGTTAGAGAGAAATATGAAGGTTACAATCCTTTTGCACATCATAAGGTGTGATTGCTATTATAGTGTAGTGTTGCAATAGGAGAAGTATCCCCTTGCAACTCTACTTCACTGCTGATTTATCAGACACAGCGTAGCTGGCGTCTCTTCCCCTCAATTCGGGGATACCAATGTGGGATAGCAATCCCAGAAAATGAGAACACTGATATCAAATTTGGATATATCAGCTGTACATAAGCTGATTAGCTGTACGCTCGCTGTGTCGCACAATAAAAAGTAGTTAGTTATTACTGAAGTATGA